>Ga0307994_1000033_pt1 | contig 118529 bp, 127 predicted proteins | sample EllFjometagen261_FD_203171 | JGI IMG/M metagenome (GOLD analysis project Ga0307994, IMG submission 203171) | Marine microbial communities from Ellis Fjord, Antarctic Ocean - #261 | ecosystem: Environmental > Aquatic > Marine > Unclassified | place: Southern Ocean | collected 2014-11-02
TGAATTCTAATTTTCCTTGCGTATCTTCTTTACGTCCCATCATAAGGATACCCCCAATAAAAAAAATCGGTGTTGAATATTAATTCGACACCGATTTTAGAAATTCCTATTAGATTGTCAACAGCCCCACATCGCGGTTCTTTTTTCATCATCCATTATGATACTTATACATCCACAACACACCGGATTTCAACAGTCGAGCGACACGACCTGTGATGGAGCGCTCGTTTACCAGGCCGAAACCATGTTTCTTTCCGAGTGAACCGAGAATTCCTTTTAGCTTTATCTTAGGTAATTCTGCAGGGAGTTCCTCGTTTTTCCAACGTTTAAGTAGAACGGTCACGATTTGTTCTGCTTGTCCCTCAGCAAGCTGGGCACTTGGAGCTTGAGGAAGGCTTGCGCAGTCACCAACCACGTACACATTCTCATCCTGAGGCAGGTTATGATACTTTGTCAGAATGACGCGACCGCTTGCATCTTTTTCAACAGCCATATCACGGACGACCTTGCTTGGTTGTATACCCGCCGTCCAAACGATGGCATCGCAGAAAATCTGTTCTTCATGGTTATGAAGGGTGTTTGGCTCCACTTTTGTAATATTCGAGCCATTGACGATGTCTACGCCATTCTCGTCGAACCACCCGTGAACATAAGAGCTTAGACGCTCAGGGAAGGCGTTGAGAATACGGGGACCGCGATCGAATAATTTAATTTTCAGATCAGAACGGCTTTCACGAAGCTCACTCGCAAGCTCAATCCCGCTTAAACCAGCTCCAACGATTCCTACGATCGAACCAGCTGGAAGATTACATAAGGTTTGGTATGTCTTACGGGATTTTTCAATTGTTTGAATGGAGTAAGTATGTTCGTCAGCACCAGGAACATTATGATATTTATCCTCACAACCGAGTCCAATCACAAGGTCGTCATAAGGAACTGGATCTTGATCTTTCATCTTTACGAGTTTGTTTTCCATGTCCACTCCGGAGATATCTCCGTACACATAGGATAAACGGGAATGTTCCGGGAATGATACGCGTACATGTTGATCTGAAATCGTACCAGCGGCTAAAGCATAGTATTCCGTCTTAAGACAGTGGTAAGGATTTCGATCAATCAGGGTAATCGATACATCTTCAGGTAATTGGTTGGGTAATAAGCGAAGAAGGACGCGCATATTCCCATATCCTCCGCCAAGCAGCACTAATTGTTTCATGAAAAATTTCCCCTTTTTTGCACTCTACATTATGAATGAAATAGTGTGTTTGTATATGATTTATATCCCATAAATTGTATGGGACAGGATTGAAAGCACAGTCACGCCGAAACGGGTCCTGAAAAAGTAAGCATTTTCAATATGAAGCATAATTCGGGCAATTATCATATTAGTAAACCTATTAACATTAAAAGTATATCGAAATAGTGGCGTTTTCACAACAGAAATAAGCGAAAATGTTCACAATCTGTTATACCATTACATGGAATCAAATGATTGACGATAATGATAAAAAAAGATAGCATAACAATGAGTAGTGAGGTGATAGAATTGAAACCTATTATAGAATTTTGTATAAGCAATCTTGCCAGTGGTGCGCAAAAAGCGCTTGAGATATTAGAGAGAGACCCAAACCTTGATGTCATTGAGTATGGATGCCTGGGTTACTGCGGGAAATGCGCCCAATCCTTTTATGCTCTCGTCAATGGTGAAGTCGTAACAGGGGATACACCTGAAGAACTGGTGGATCATATCTATCAATTTCTTGAAGACAATCCGATGTTCTAAAGAAAAAGCTGGTCTTGTGACTGGCTTATTTTTTTGTTTTTAAACTGAGTTAATGTAAAAAACTAGTGGAATCCCCACTAGTTTTCTTTTAAATGGACTTGGTTTCTTTATAGAGCTCACGAATTTCGTACCAGCTCTCTCTGGCCATTTCAACGATTTTCGGTTCGGTGGAGAGGTGCTGTTTACTGATCACTTTAGATAAATAAACGACCGATTCCTCGATTTTATCCTGTCTTCTTAATAATTCCGCGATGATATACAATAGCTTAGTTTCGGACATCAAAGAACCTGATACGCCATCTGTCAAATAGGCATCAATGTATTCATGAGTAGCAAGGTTGATGAATCGTCTTTCCTGCTCTTTTTCTCCTGTCTTTCGATAAAGCCAGGCTGTCCGGAGATATAACCCTGCTATTGTCACCTTTTTTTCCTTTTTAATAAGGGCACAGTAGGCGGCCAATTTATATGTATTGATTCCATCTTCATATGACCTCATTTTTCCATAATCCTGTGGCTGCCAGTGAAGGCTGATTTTCTTTTCCAAATCAGCTTTGAGAAGAGGAGGTATGTATGCTGTGAAATCATCTGTATACGAAAATCCACACTTTGGGCATACAGAAACATTATAAAGTAAAGGATTTACATCCATTGACTCATAAAGGGGACAAAAGTCACTGTCATAACCTGCTACCTTGACAAAGCGGGACCTGATCCTTGTTGTATTGTACGAGTGTTTACACGAAAGACACTGTGTTTTTTTATCATAAAAGGGCGTCACTACCGTCATGAATACCACCTCGTAATCGGGACTATTTTCCTTATTATACCTTGATGGAAGGATAAAGGACCAGTGTTTTCTTAAAAGATGATAAGTAAAAAGTCATGGTTGATTGATATGAATATAAAGTTTCCTTCCAATCATTCACCAAAGCCCCTTTGGTTGAGTAGTAAAATAGAAAGGAGTATACTAAGAAGTAAGAAATGTAAAGGTTGGGGGTGTAATGAATGAGTGAAGTAGTCATTCTGACAGAAGCCGCGGCCCTTCAGATTAAAGAAATGATGAAGGAACATGACGAAACAGATGCCATGTTACGAGTAGCGGTAAAAGGGGGAGGCTGTAGCGGCCTTTCTTACGGTATGGGATTTGAACATGAGCTCCAAGATGGGGATACTACACTGGAACAGCATGGAATCAAGCTTGTTGTAGCAAAAAATGATGCTGCCATTTTGAACGGTACCAAAATAGACTACAAGCAGTCCATGATGGGCGGCGGGTTCACCATCGATAATCCGAACGCCATCGCATCATGCGGATGCGGATCATCGTTCGTGACGGCGACGAATAAGGGTACGCCGGAGAATTGCTGATAAATTAAAGGGACGGACCTCCAATTTGGAGGTCCGTCCCTTTTTCTTGATTAATGGATATTTTTTAGCGCTTCTTCAATAGGTGTGTCACCACTCAGTATTTCGAATACTTTATGGTTCGTTTCTTCGATGGTCAGGGAGTCGACGAGTACTTTCGCGACATCTTCACGTGATATGTCTCTGCTTTTGTCTTCAATGGAGGTAGAAGCTTCAATCTTTCCTTTCCCTTCATCCAATGAAAGGGAGCCAGGTCGGACGATTGTGTAATTCAGGCCGCTTTCTTTCAAATAGGCATCCGCTGCTCCTTTCGCTTTCAAGTAAAATTGCAGGGCATCCGGACCGCTTGACGGATTATCTGCACCCATTGAGCTAAGCATCACAAAGCGCTCGATCCCCATCTTCTTTGCATAATCCACTGCTTTCTTTGCACCTTCCTGATCGATCGCAAGTGTCTTATCGTCTCCTGTTGAACCACCGCTGCCAGCAGCAAAGATAACGGCATTCACATTTTCGAGTGCGTAGGAGAAGTCCTGTTCGAGATCTGCGACAATCGGTCTTGCCCCCAGGTCTTCCATATCCTTGGCCTGTTCTGTCTTTCGAATCATAGCTCTCACGAAATGTTGACTGCTGTTTGAAAGTTCTTTCACTATGTGTCGGCCAGTATGACCGTTTGCTCCAATAACCAGTACATTCATGCATCCATCATCCTTTATCTAAGTTTTTTTATCTTATTATTGGTCTACCCATTCACTGTTAAACTAAACAATTTGATGGGTCGATGTGAAAAGGATGGAAGTTTGACAGCTAAGGGAGGTTTGACACATTATTGCTTCAATTGGATATTCTATTTCATAAGAGGAAATCTTTTTGCTTTTTTCACTTAGGGTGTTCTCAATATTGCCGCTAGTAGAGATAAAACGTGGACCGTTCCTTTCCACTCCAGGCACTTGCTTTCCGCGGGGCGGGCGGTGAGCCTCCTCAGCTTCGTTTCCGGGGTCTCACCTGTCCCGCTTCTCCCGCAGGAGTCAAGTGCCTTCCGCTACAATCCACTCTGTGCGAAATTTTAAGCGTTTGTATCCCAAACAATCATCAAACGCTAGGCTAGCTCAAAGCGGGAGCGGTTCCCCTCACCATTCAGCACTTACTGATTGACAGAGCCGAAGCAGACCTTTAATTAAAAATCAACAGTCTCTGTGAAGAGAGCTAAGTAAAAAGAGGGTCAGGAATAGATATCCTGACCCTCTCTCATAGTGATCTTTAGTCTGAAAACATGGATGTACTGTGCATTGGTTGGACTCTTGCTTTTGGATCCATATAAGCTTTGGCATTATTGACCGCTGTCGGTGCTTCGCCAAATCCACTGGCGATGAGTTTGACTTTCCCATCATAGGTACTGATATCACCTGCTGCATAAATGCCTGGAATATTCGTTTCCATTCTCGAGTTAACGACGATTGAATTCTTTTCGATTTCCATTCCCCAATCCTTGATCGGACCAAGAGATGAAACAAACCCAAAGTTCACGATCAGCTCATCTAGATCAATAATCTCCTTCTCGTCACCTTTTGTTTCTTCCAAAATCAGCTGATTGATTTTGTTCTCATCCACAACCAGCTCTGAAGGAACATAAGGTGTTTTCAGTTCTACGGTTGAGTTGTGCAAATTCTCGACACTATGTTCATGGGCTCTGAATTTATCTCTTCTGTGAACGAGGTAGACTTTTTCTGCAATCGGCTCAAGCATAAGGGCCCAGTCAACGGCAGAATCACCACCACCACAAATGACAACCTTCTTGCCTCTGAAGTGCTCCAGGTTATCAACAAAGTAATGAAGATTCTTACCTTCAAATTCAGATGCATGCTGGAGTTCCAGGCGTCGAGGCTGAAATGCACCGTTCCCTGCTGTGATGATGATCGTTCTGGAAAAATGAATCTCTTTATCAGTTGTGAGCTTAAACATGCCATCAGCCTGTTTTTCTACACCTTCCACGGCTTGCTCAAGACAAATCGTCGTCTCAAACTTTGCCATCTGCTCTTTTAAATTATTGACAAGATCCTGGGCTTTCACTTTAGGAAAACCGGCAACATCATATATGTATTTCTCAGGATATAGAGTGGCAAGCTGCCCCCCGAGTTGTGGTAAACTTTCAATGATCTTAACTGATGCTTTTCTCATGCCGCCATAGAACGCCGTAAACAATCCTGTAGGACCGCCGCCTATGATTGTAATATCATACACTTTTTGATCTTCCTTCAACTAGATCCCTCCAACAATTGAGATGTATTACATTTTAATTTATTCTATCATAGAGCAATCGATTCTTCACAGTAATTGAAATTATAATTGGGAATAATCAGTCTTTTCGGGGAGTGGTTTTCATACATTTGGGGGAGATGGATGCTCATCCGCTTTTCGGAATATTCTTAAGTTTTCAATTTCCTATATATATCTTGAAAATGGATGGTAAAAAGAATATTATGTAATGTAGGCATAATGTTAAGAATTTATGACAATTCTCGCATAAGTATGTAGTAGTTCGTGAAATAGGTCACATACTTTATTGTTTATCGTTTTTATTTATTTTTCATACAATACTTTCCTTTTAAATGAAGGAAAACTTCTCGTTTGATTTGTTTCAGTTTCTTTTCTATAGGGAAAAAGGTAATAGCGTCAGATTGAACGGGATAAAAAAGCAGAATGTGGAGGACTCTAAGAGTATCCAAAGCAAATTTATCAAAAAAAGGTGGATGTGATTCAGTTGAGAAAGCCAAGAATCGTTGTATTAGGTGCAGGTTATGGTGGATTAATGACGGTAACTCGTCTTCAAAAGCAGTTAGGTACAAATGAAGCAGAAATTATTTTAATTAATAAAAATGATTATCACTACGAAACCACTTGGTTACACGAAGCTTCTGCAGGTACACTTCATCATGATCGTGTACGCTACAACATTAAAGATGTTGTCAACACAAGCAAAGTAAACTTCTTACAAGCTACTGTTGAAGATATTAAAGTAGAAGAAAAGAAAGTCATCACAAGTGACGGTGTAGTAGAATTCGATTACCTTGTTGTTGCATTAGGTGCAGAATCTGAGACATTCGGTATCCAGGGTCTTCATGAGCATGCATTCATGATTTCGAACATCAACTCTGCCCGTCAGATCCGTGAGCATATTGAATTACAATTTGCTACGTATAAAAACGAAGAAGAGAAGAAAGACGACCGCCTTACAATCGTTGTAGGTGGAGCAGGATTCACTGGAATCGAATTCTTGGGTGAATTAGGTAACCGTGTTCCTGAACTTTGTCATGAATATGATATCGATCGCAAGAAAGTACGCATTGTGTGCGTGGAAGCTGCACCGATGATTCTTCCTGGATTCGATCCTGAGCTAGTGAAATACGCGCGTGCCAAGCTTGAGAAAAAAGGTGTGGAATTCCACATCGGAACGCCGCTTAAAGAAGCGAAGGCTGACAGTGTCCTAATCGCTAAAGGTGAAGATGAAGTAGAAGAAATCAAGGCTGGTACGATTGTATGGGCTGCAGGTGTACGCGGTAACTCCATCATCGAAAGAGCTGGAATTGAAAACATGCGTGCCCGTGTGAAAATCAGTAAAGATCTTCGTGCTCCAGGCCATGAAAACATCTTCATCATCGGTGACTGTTCACTTATGATCAATGAAGAAACTGAGCGTCCATACCCTCCGACTGCACAAATCGCGATGCAGCAAGGTGAAGTATGTGCCCGCAACATTGCTTCTTTACTGCACGGTAAAGATCATTTGGAAGAATTCACTCCAGACATCAAAGGAACAGTTTGTTCACTGGGTGAAGACGACGCAATCGGTGTCGTTTACGGTAAGAAAATTACAGGAACAAAAGCTTCGTTCATGAAGAAGGTAGTCGATAACCGTGCGCTTTACATGGTTGGTGGACCATCCCTTGTCTTCAAAAAAGGAAAGTTCAAATTCTTTTAAGCTCTAATGAAAAAAATGAAAAAGCAGGGTGGATTCCGCTCTGCTTTTTGTTGTGGGTAAAAACCAGGAAAACATTTCGCAAACACACAGCACAAAATATTTTCTTAAAATTCTGTAAATTTTAAGAAAAAAAGAGATAATGAAAGAAAAACATAAATGTATTCGCTTTCTTAGAGGTACATCCCCTATAATGTCCCTTTTCTTTATGGGAGATAGATGATATATTATCAGAAAATTAAGAAATTAAAGAAAAGGGAGAGGGAATTATGAGAGCTACTGCAAGTACTAAAACGAAATACTGTCTATATTGTTCAGGAAAAGGATACTTTCAGTTAGTATTGGGTGGTTCTGAAACGTGTCCGTGTTGCGGAGGCAGTGGGAAGCAGAAATAAGCCCTAAGAGATAGATGAAAAGCAGACCTGATGAAGGTAGATACTTCTATTGGAGGTATGGATCCTGATTCGGGTCTGTTTTTTTTGTCACCTGATATGAAACATATGTTTATTTTGTGAATAAGCTACAAATCTTCCCCGAAAATATTGACGCTTCATTACACTCGGGGTACACTAATCTTTAGTGTTTATGGAGGTGTAAACGGTAAAATGCCTATACATGTAATGTTAATTTCGATGCTTCTATTTTTTGTTTTATTTTTCGGAATAGGCTTTTTGTTAAATATGTTATTGCGTATGACGTGGATAATGGCGATCATTTATCCTATTGTCGTCATTTTTATTGTGGATGATGTTCGTTTTATAGATTATTTCCGAAATGCAGGAGAGTCGTTTTCTGAGTTAGGTACGAAAATCAGCCATCTGGCTGTAGCCGATCTTGTGATCTTAGGAAGTGGGCTGGCAGGAGCGATTCTTTCAGGAGTCGTAATGAGGATCTTAAGAGCAAAAGGATATCGAATGTTTTAACCGCATCCGTTTAACCGAGGGATCCTTCCCTAAGTTGAACGGTTTTTTATTATAGTTTTTTTCAGGAATTGTACATACTAGTTGAAGTGGGAAATAGGTTAAATCTACTGCAAGGTTGCCTTTGAGCGTTGAAATTCATCTATAAGGAACGCTTAAAACTATAACCTGAATAATTTCCAAATATTTAAACTATTCGATTTTTTTCTCAATTTATGCATATATCTCCTCCTGGTTGGGAAGTATTAAAGGTGGGAGGAGTGAATACATGAATTTGTTTAAAACATGGACGAAGAGATTCGTTATGGTCAGTTTGTTCACCCTGGCACTGGGAACTACTTTTCAATCAGTCTCCGGAGTAGAAGCCCAAACCTTTAAAACCTGGTTGATGGACAAGGGTGACCGTGATCAAACCAATTTGAATTATAAAGAGCATCAGACAAATCGTTTAGGATTGTCATTTAAATTTCTTAAGAGGCTGGCAGGCTTTGAAACTCAAATTTCTGCGAGTACCCCCGTTGAACCGAGGACGTTGGAAGAGTCAGTTGATTGGGATCAGTATACGAAGCATAAGGTTGTAGCCACAGGCTATACAGCCGGGATTGAATCGACCGGGAAGAATCCTGGGCATCCCCTGTACGGAATTACATATTCAGGAGTGAAAGTGAAACGTGATTTATATTCTACGATTGCAGCCGATCTTTCCGTTTATCCTATTGGTACCATTCTTTTTATCCCCCATTATGGATATGGGGTTGTAGCCGATAAAGGGAGCGCTATTAAGGGGAATAGACTGGACCTCTATTATGAGACAGTCGATGATGTGTATAATGAATGGGGTAAACAGACATTGGATGTGTATGTGATCCAGATGGGTTCAGGTGAGTTATCCGAACAGCAATTAGTAGACCTTAATGAAAATAAATCCATGCAGGTTTTTAGACAGCAGATTTTATCGCCTAAAGAAGAATAATCAAGAAAAGCACGCAGTTCACATCATGAACTGCGTGCTTTTTTAACGTAATTGTTCCTCTTTATACAATTCTGGATGAAGCATCCCGGCAAGCTTGACGGCACCCTTTAATAGAAGAGGGGACGGCCTGCAATAGAGTGCTTCTTCCAGTACGAAAATTCGATCCTGTTGAACTGCTCTCATGTCGTTCCATCCTGGACGCTTCTTCACGATATCAGGGTTAACCCGTTTCTGCTGAACGCCGACCCAGGCAAGACAGATATAGTCGGGGTCACGGTTTTGTACATCTTCCCAATCCGTTTGAACACTCGCAAGATCCACATCTTCATATAGATTTCGTGCCCCGATCATCTCGCTCAACTCGGTTAACCAGTTGATCTTACCAGGGGTGAACACTGGCTTTGGCCACCATTCCCAGTAGAGAGATGGAGGATGTTGAACCCCGGAACTAATCGTCTTTAAGCGTGTTACGGTTTGCAGAAATTCACTCTGACGGTTCATGGCATGTTCTTCGATTCCACACGCTTTCCCAACCGTTAAAAGATCGTCTGCTATATCAGAAAAGCTCTGAGGATTTAACGTAATGTGGGGGATGTTCCGCTTATCCAGATTTTCTATGTTTTTTTCCATACCTGGTACACTTAATGAAGAAAACACTAAATCAGGCTCCAAGGACTCCAGCTTATCCATATTAATGGAGAGATCCGGTCCGAGCCTGGGAAGTGATTGGACCTCTTCAGGATAATCGGAGTAATCATCGACTCCTACGAGGAGTGGAGTTAATCCGAGGTAATCGATTATTTCTGTATTACTTGGACAGATCGAAACAATTCTCATCGTGCCACTCCTATGCATAAAAGAAATAATGAAGAAGAAGGGTCAGAATAATCCCGGAAAGTCCACCAAAGAACACTTCAATGGGTTTGTGTCCGAGTAATTCCTTTAACTCCTTGCGCTTTTCCTGTTCAGGCTTGTTCTGCCAGCCTTTTGCTTCTGACATGAACCTTTGGAAATCGACCATCAATCGATTCAGGACAATGGCTTGTTCTCCTGCCTGCCTTCTCACACCCGTTGCGTCAAACATCGTAATGATGGCAAACATGGCGGAAACAGCAAAGATTGGTGAATCGACGCCTACTTCCAGGGCTACTCCAGTAGATAATGCCGTTACGGCCGCTGAATGGGAACTCGGCATCCCGCCTGTTGAGGTGATTAATGACCAATTTAATTCCCTGGTCGCGATAAACTGTATGGGAACCTTAACAAACTGAGCAAAAAAGATTGAAAATAAAGATGCCCATAATGGAAAATTAAAAAATACTTCCATGCTGTGAAATGCCACCCTTTCAATTGTTTGAATACAAATAATGTTCTCATTATATCATACCCTATTTACCTCTTTAATTAACTTTGTGGATCGGTTTGTTAGAAAGTCGAAATAATGGGACATTTTCGCTATAATAGAGGGTGGAGGTGTCGGATAAATGAAATTTTCAATTAATCAAAATGAATTTACAGCTGCTGATCAGGAGTGCCTGGTTGTTGGGATTTACAATCAGCCAACATTTGAAGGGAAGCTGAAAGAGCTTGACCACAAGTTCGAAGGCTATCTTACACAGCTGGTAAAAGACGGGGACATATCTACAAAAGCAAAGAAAGTAACCAAAGTACATACATTTGGTAAGCTCGAAACGAAGAGATTAGTGTTCATTGGTCTTGGAAAACAAAAAGAGCTTACGTTTGATTCTTTAAAAGAGTCGTTAGGGGTAGCATCAAAAGCATTAAAGGGGATGAAAGTTTCTTCTTTTTCAGTAGCACTGGATACGTTTATTTCTGAAGAAATGGTAGCGACAGATGCAGCTCATGCATTTATGGAAGCCTTTACGATGTCTACATATGAGTTCCACGGCTATAAGAAGAAATCAAATCAACGGGAAGTACACGTAGACTCGATCGAGTTCTTTACAAGCGAAGACTCTAAAGAAGTAGAGACGGCTCTACATATCGGCTCCGCCTTTGGGAACGGAGTCAATTCAGCTCGTACGCTGGTGAACACTCCTGGTAATCTATTAACCTCTACTAAATTAGCTGAATACGCCCTTGAATTAGCGAAGCGATATAACTTTGAAGTGGAAATCTTGGATAAAGAAGAGATGGAACATCTGGGCATGGGCGCACTGCTCGCAGTAAACCAGGGATCCGTTGAACCTCCCAAAATGATCGTTCTGAAGTACAACGGGAAAGATGAGTGGAAAGATGTCATCGGTTTGGTTGGAAAAGGAATCACCTTTGATACAGGCGGTTATTCTATTAAGCCGAAAGATGGAATCGTCGGAATGAAAGCCGATATGGGGGGAGCAGCAGCGGTTCTGGGTGCGATGGAAATCATCGGTGAAATCAAACCGGAACAAAACGTAGTTGCCGTCATTCCTTCAACAGACAATATGGTGAGCGGCTCTGCCTTCAAGCCTGACGATGTGATTACATCAATGAGCGGTAAAACCATAGAAGTGTTAAATACAGACGCTGAGGGCCGTCTCGCACTAGCTGACGGTATGACCTATGCGAAGCATCAAGGAGCAAATTATTTAGTGGACGTTGCAACTTTAACCGGTGGAGTCATCATTGCTCTGGGTGAAGACAAAACGGGGGCACTCACGAATAATGAAGCGTTCTTCGAGCAAGTGCTGGAAGCGTCAGGGGAATCCGGCGAATACATCTGGCAGCTTCCTTATACGGAAAACGACAAGAAGCGTGTTCGTGGAAGTGATATTGCCGACTTGAACAACTCACCGGGACGAGCAGGTCATGCCATCATGGGTGGGGCCTTTGTCGGGGAGTTCGCTGAAGGTCTTCCTTGGGTACATCTTGATATCGCCGGTACGGCAACGACGAAAGGCAGCTATGAACTGGGTCCGAAAGGCGGAACTGGTGTCATGGCAAGAACGCTTGCACTATTAGTTGAGCGCTTTGTACCTTTAGAAAAATAATGTGACGGAATGGAGAGTCTTTTTTCAGTGTTTAAGCACGATGACACTGAAAGAAGGCTTTTTTTGTGAGTATTCATGATTTTGGTGGCTGATATTGTCCAATCCTCCGCAGAGAATCCATCCATGACTAAAAATTTACCACTCCTCTTTTACTCTGCTAAAGTGTTGACAATCTCTCTTTATCTTGTTAAAGTTGAAATCGTGATTTTATTACTCTACCAATTTAGCAGACTAAAGCAATACGATATATTGTTGCATGGAGAATTATGAGGAGGAAGGTAGTTATGAACGCAGTTGTTATAGCGGTTCTTGTCATGCTTGTACTAAGCCTGGTACGCGTGAATGTTGTATTCGCTCTGATCACTGGTGCGTTAGTCGGAGGATTGACTGGTGGGCTGGGATTAAACGAGACGATATCCATATTTACTGAAGGAATAAGCGGCGGAGCAAGTATCGCCTTGAGTTATGCATTACTGGGTGGATTTGCGGTGGCGATCTCTTATACGGGAATCCCGAATCTGCTTGTTGACTGGGTACTTAAAGTAGTTGGAAAAAAAGGCGATTCTAGAAAAACAGCGCTTTCGAAAGCACTTATTGTTTTATCTATATTAATTATGGCTTGTTTTTCACAAAATGTGATTCCGATTCACATTGCTTTTATTCCTATTTTGATTCCACCTTTATTGAAGGTGATGACAGAGTTACGGATAGACCGACGATTAATCGCATCTGTGATTACGTTTGGTTTAACGGCTCCGTATATTCTATTACCTGTAGGATTTGGCTTGCAGTTCCATGAAATCATCGCTCAGAACATGGGCTCAAGCGGCATGGAAATTGCGTTAGGTGATATTCCGAAAGCGATGCTTCTCCCTGTAGGGGGAATGGTGATCGGGTTGCTCATCGCCGTGTTTGTGAGCTACCGTAAACCACGGGACTACAATGAAGCAGAAGAAGTGATTGCTGAAGAGAAGGTCGTTTATAATAAAAGAGCGATGATTTTCGCTCTCGTGTCCATCGTAGTCGCCCTATATGTTCAGCTTCAGCTGGAATCAATGATCTTTGGAGCATTAGCCGGTATTGCTATTCTTTATATTTCCGGGTCGGTTAAATGGAAAGAGGCCGACGGGTTACTGAATGAAGGAATGAAAATGATGGCTTTCATAGGCTTTGTGATGATTACGGCATCAGGCTTTGCTGAAGTGGTAAAAGCCACAGGCGATGTCGAAACATTGGTTGAAGCGACTGCTGACGTAATCGGCGGAAACCAGGCATTAGCTGCTCTGATCATGTTAATCGTAGGACTCCTGGTGACAATGGGCATCGGATCATCATTTGCTACGATTCCAATCATTGCAGCCATCTTCGTACCACTTGCCATGGAGCTTGGATTCAGCCCCCTCGCAACGATTGCGATTGTCGGGACCTCTGGGGCACTTGGTGACGCAGGGTCCCCGGCATCGGACAGTACGCTTGGACCGACAGCTGGATTGAATGCGGATGGACAGCATAATCACATTTGGGACACGTGTGTGCCAACATTCTTACACTACAATATTCCACTGATACTATTCGGCTGGATTGCAGCCATTATTCTATAAAAAAGCAAGGGACATGTGCCCTTGCTTTTTGTTCTTTCAAAGACGGTTCACCACTCATAAAGTGAATGACCGCCGATGGGAACTCGGCGGGTTATTAGGTTCGGCACTCTTAGCTCCAAGACCTTATGATTATCCGTACTATCCACCATACGGCAAATAGAATAATGAGAATAGCAGTGTCATCTATGACACTGCTATTCTTGCGTAATAATAAAAAAAGCGATGCCGTTCACTACATCGCTGCCCTACATCCACCGGACAATCACAATCAAATGACAGCAATCCACCTGGCCAAGCTTCTCATCGAAGACTAAACGCACACCGTCAGGATTAAATGAGACGACGGGCTGTACTTTTGTGCCGATGGTTTGAAGTAGCTTATGTACTTCAGGAAGGTTCGATTGCTGTGCAGCCCTCATAAATTTTGATGAAAAATCATCTGAGGTATTAATTCTTTGGAGGACTTTTTGGGCATCTCCCATCAAGCTCAATGTTTTACCTGCTGAAGACATAAACGTTTTGGTTTCAACAGGGGGATAGTTGCGGTTGTAAGAAGGCTGTGCCCTTGAATAAATAGGAGGATAGGGGCGTTGAATGGGCGGATAAAAAGGATGGTACCGATACATAACATAACCCCTTTCTTAGGAATGCTCTAAGGAAATGTATGAAAATGAAGAGGGAATTATTCATGAAACAAAAGGTGGAAGAGGAGAGCGGCCAAGCCCTTTTAGGCAAAATAAAGGATTTTCACAGCCACTATAGAACAGATAATAGAGAAGAAAATATTATGAGGTGATTCACATGAACATGGAAAATACATTAATCAGCACGTTAGGAATTGAGTTTGTCGAACTGGGAAAAGGAAAAGTAATTGCGACGATGCCGGTGAATGAAAACACGAGGCAGCCATTCGGATTCCTTCATGGAGGAGCATCAGTGGCACTTGCAGAAACGGTTGCGAGTGTCGGAGCTGTGGAATTAATTGACCTGGATAAGGAGATCTGCTTCGGATTGGAGATCAATGCCAATCATATTAAAGCAAAGCGTGAAGGTCTTGTTACTGCTACAGGAAAGGTGATGCACCAAGGGAGAACCACAATGGTTTGGGAGATTAAGATCACGGATGAGGACGATCAATTGATTTGTGTTTCAAGATGTACGATGGCAGTTGTGCCAAAACGCTAAGTGAAAATCTTACATATCCGAATGTTTAAAAAGTGAATAAATGGGAATTCAATAACTAACCAATTGATTAGGAGGCTTTTATTTAATGAGTTGGACAAAAAATGATTATCCCGATTCACTGAAAAACCTGCCTGCGGATGTTCGGAACAAAGCCATTGAGATTGCCAATGCTCTTCTCGACGAAGGGTATGAAGAGGGACGTGCGATTGCGATTGCCACCGACCGGGCCCATAAGTCTGAAGAAGGAAATGCTTCGGATAAAACCGAATATCATGTCAGTCCACATGATGACGGCTGGCAGTTAAAGAAAGCAGACGGACAACGTGCCATCCTGGTAGAAGAGACAAAGGATAAGCTGTTGTCCAAGGCGAAGGACTATGTGACGGATCATTCCGGCACGCTTATTGTACACAAGCAGGATAGAAGTGTAGAGACTCACTTGTATCAACAATAAGGAAAAAGGCTTGACCACTCGAGGAGATCCTCATGAGGTCAAGCCTTTTGTTTCGTATAAGCTTGCTATTGACTGTTTTGGCGGTCATATTCTTTTTTATCTTTTAAGTCATCCCGAACGCTTTTATCCCAAAGCTTAACTCCGGAATTATAGGCAGCTCTTGAGATGAGGTGTCCAGCAACAGGTGCCGTCACAAAGATGAAGAAGATCGTCAGAATCAGTCTCGAATTAAAGTGTCCATGCTCCAAATAAAAGTAAAGGAATGTTGCCAAAAGAATCGACATCACGCCCAGTGTCGCACTTTTAGAAGCCGCATGATTTCTCGTATATACATCCGGGAGTCTCAGCAAACCAAAGGCAGTGACCAGGCTGAGAAACCCTCCTACTACTAAAAAGAACCCGATGAAAAATCTAATGATCTCGCTCACGTTCGATGATCTCCCCTTTCTCTAAGAACTTTGAAAAGGCAACGGTTCCTAAGAAAGCCAGAATCCCGAGAAGGAGAATAACTTCCAAAAAGGCGTAAGTATCGAGCATCATGGATACGAGGGCGATGATGGCAATCAGATTGATACCGATTGCATCCAGGGCTACCACACGGTCAGGTGTGGTTGGCCCTTTCACAACCCTGTATACAAGTCCCAGCATGGATAGGGAGACGCATAGCAGTGTGATTTGAAAAATCGTGTGTAACATTAGCGACTCACCTCCATAATGGCTTTTTCAAAGGAATTTTTAATTTCATCAATGGCTTGGTCCACATCAGGGATATCGATGGCATGGACATAAAGGATCTTATTATCATACGATACATCCATCACGAGTGTCCCGGGTGTCAGGGTAATGAGATTAGCTAATAAGGTAATCTCCCAATCTGTTTTTAAATCTGTCGGTAATGCGAAGATTCCCGGTTGGAAATCAAGCTTGGGTCTCAGGATCGTTTTTAAGACCGAGATGTTGGCAAGGATCAGTTCTTTTAAAAACAGGAAGAATAAATTGATCACGGCAGCCACGCGTAATAAATAAAATCGTGAGTTGAAAAATCTTCTGAATGCAAAAATCACAAGCAATCCTAGCAAATAGCCAATAATAAATGACTGAGAAGTAAAGGATACCGAAAGAAACATCCAGACAAAGGCCAGGAAAAAGTTTAATAAAATTTGAAATGCCATTCTACATTACTCCTTTAACACTGCGTCTATATAGAGATTCGGATTTACCAGTACTTCTGCTGCTTGTGAGAATAAAGGACGGACCGCCTCGGCACCAAAGCCGTAACATACGGCTAACACGACGAGTATTGCGGAAGTCATCCATAAATAACGAGCGTGACCTTTTGAAATTCCGTTGTATTCTTTCGGAGTTCCCCATATACCGTTCAGGAAGATTTTGATAACAGAATACAGTACCATTAGACTCGATGCCAAAATGACACCAGCACCTACATACGCTTCTGCAGCAAAGCTCCCTCTGAGAATTAATAGTTTCCCTATAAATCCACTCAAAGGAGGAATCCCTGCCAAGGAGAAGGCTGCCACAAGGAACGTCCAGCCGAGCCACGGGTACTCTTTAATGAGTCCGCCCATTTTCTTGAGGTTGGTTGTCCCGGTTATGGCAATCATCACTCCGACCAGGAGGAATAGAGCCGCTTTAATAATCATGTCATGAACGAGATAGTAAACCGCTCCTTCTAATGCTTCAGGGTTCATGGTTGACACCCCGAACAATATCACACCAACTGCAATGATGATGTTGTAGATGATGATCTTCTTAACATCCCAATATGCGATGGCCCCGATACAGCCAAGGATGATTGTCAGGATGGCTAACATGCTAAGGATTTCATGAGTAAACCCAGTATCATGATAGAAAAATAATGTATACGTACGTAGAATCGAATAGATCCCTACTTTTGTCAGTAAGGCTCCGAACAAAGCAAGCACCGGTGTTGGTGGTGCATAATAAGAGCCAGGCAGCCAAAAGTAAAGCGGGAAAATCGCTCCTTTTAATCCAAAGACCAGCAGGAACATGATAGCGATCGCTGTAAGAATTCCCGGTTGATTTGCTTCAGCAATCTTTCTCGAAATATCTGCCATATTCAACGTACCGACTACAGAATATAAATACGCCACAGTAATGACGAATAAAGCAGAGGAAATGACATTCACGAGAATGTACTTGATCCCCTCACGCAATTGAGCCTTTGTTCCACCGAGAACTAATAGTACATAAGAGCTCATCAGCATCACTTCGAAAAAGACGAAGAGGTTAAAGATATCCCCGGTTGTAAATGCCCCGTTCACTCCTACCAATAGGAACTGAACAACAGGGTAGTAGTAGAATCGTTCTCTGTCTGCCCCTATGGACTTAAAGGAGTATAGTAACACGACCAATGTGATGATGCTTGTCGTCGTCACCAGTAAAGCAGAAAGCATATCAGAAACGAGTGTTATCCCAAAAGGAGCCACCCAGCTTCCTAAGTTAATCGTTTGTATTCCATCATTGTAGATGGTGTTGATGAGTACAAGGGATGCTGCAATGGTAGCCAGAGTCGATAGGCTTGAAATTCCACGTTGTACCTTCACATATTTGCTGAAAAACATTAAGATAATCGCCGTAAATAACGGGATTAGAATAGGTAGTATTAATAAGTTAGTCATTTCCTTCGTTTCCTCTCATTTGATCCATATTATCCGTTCCAAGCTCTTGATAGGCCCGATAAGCAAGAACAAGGAAGAAAGCTGTCACTCCAAAGCTGATAACAATCGCTGTTAAAATCAATGCTTGTGGTAACGGATCGACATAAGATTTTGCGTGTTCTCCAAGAAGAGGTGCAGCTCCTCCTTTTAGACCACTAATGGAAAGAAGTAAAAGATGCGCGCCGTGACTCAATAATGCTGTTCCAATAATGATTCGGAGCAAGCTTTTGGATAACATTAAGTAAACGGCGATCGTAATAAGAATTCCGACAACAATGGCCATTAATATTTCCATTATTCGCTCACCCCAATCGTTTGAATAATGGTCATCGTAACACCGATAACAACCAGATACACTCCCGTATCAAATAAGACGGCTGTATGCAGGGATGTCTTCCCTAACAGTGGAAGATGGAAATAATCGTACGCATGTGTCAGGAAAGGCACATCAAACAGAAGTGCCCCCGCAGAAGTTGCCACTGCCAGGAGTAAACCAATCGCAGTTATGATTTTATAATCCACCGGCAGGATAGTAGCTACCGTTTTGATATCATACGCCAACAACAGTAGTACAAGTGCTGCCGAAGTCATCAAGCCTCCAATAAAGCCTCCACCCGGGGTATAGTGCCCGGCGAAGAAAAGTCTCAGAGAAAACAGGATAATGATGAATGCGACAACGTTCGTTACGGTTTGTAAGATGACGTCATTCGTTTTTGTTTTCATCCTTCTTTCCCCCTTGTCAGACGCAATTTTATCATGGAGAAAATACCAAGTGCGGCTATCGCCAATACACAAATTTCAAATAATGTATCGAATCCGCGGAAGTCAACGAGTATAACGTTTACCATGTTCTTACCGCCCGCTTCTTCATATACATTCTCGATGTAATAGCTTGAAATCGAATCGTAAAGTTTTGTACTGTATGCAGAAATTGCAAATAAAGTAACGACCAGCCCCACACCTATCGCAATCAATGCATTTCCAAGCTTAAACCTCATTCGCTCTTCATGCCTGCTTAATGGAGGCAGATGATAGAAGCAGAGTAAGAATAGAGCAACAGACACGGTCTCGATCACAAGCTGTGTCAGAGCAAGGTCCGGAGCACGGAATAATACGAAGAATAGAGAAACCGTATATCCGGCAGCTCCCAGCGAAATGATGGACGTTAATCGGGATTTTGCAAACAAGATGGTAACCGAGCTGATAACAAGTAAAAGCGCTATGGCCACCTCATAGACTCCAATCGGAGCCAAATCATCCGTATTGATCGCAAATGCTCCTTTAAACCACAAACTAAACAGTAATACGGCAATTAAGAAGGAGAAGATATATACGAGATACGTACGGATAAACCCTGTCATATAGCCTTTTGTAAAGTTGTAAGCTCCGCGTTCGGTTTCGATTAATCCACCATCATAAAATGAATTCAATGTGAAACGATCAGGGATCCATGAGTATACTTTTCTCCATTTTGGAAGCAGGAGATATAACAGGATTCCAAATAGAATGACCCCGAAAGTCATAAACAGTTCAGGCGTAAATCCATGCCAGAAATAAATATCAGTTTCGACAGCATGTCCTTCCTGGATCAGGCTTGGAGTAATGGAAGCCACTGCTGGAGCTATAATTCGTTCTGACAGGATATTTGGGAAGAAACCAAAAATAATTACAAGTGAAGCTAAAATGATTGGTGGAATTAACATTCCAAGTGGAGCTTCATGTGGTTTCTTTTCAAGTTTTTCCGGTTGGTGCTCACCTGTAAAGGTTTTAAACACAAGAATCATGCTGTAAATAAATGTGAACACACTGCCTACCCAAGCAAGGATTGGGAAAATCATGCCCAGTGTATCCAAGTTGAAAATATCCATTTCAAGGACCCTTATCATTCCTGTAAAGAACATCTCTTTACTTAAGAATCCATTAAATGGAGGAAGTCCAGCCATGGAGAAGGCTCCGATAATCGCAATGGTGAAAGTGATCGGCATAAAGTTCATCAATCCACCAAGCTTACGAATATCCCTAGTGCCTGTCTCATGGTCAATGATACCGACAACCATGAACAAGCTTCCTTTAAATGTCGCATGGTTAATTAAATGGAAGATGGCTGCAAGGGTAGCAACCATATAAATATTATCTTCCAATTGACTATAGTGGAGAGCAGCTGCTCCCACTCCCAATAATGACATGATAAGACCAAGTTGACTGACGGTTGAAAATGCAAGTATTCCTTTAAGATCCGTTTGTTTCACCGCATTAAAGGAACCCCAGAATAGTGTAAAGATACCGAATCCGCCCACAAGCCACAGCCATACACTTGATTCAGCAAATACAGGACTCATGCGGGCAACAAGGTAAATTCCGGCTTTAACCATTGTGGCAGAATGCAGGTACGCACTGACCGGTGTCGGTGCCTCCATGGCATCCGGTAACCAAATGTGGAACGGGAATTGAGCGGACTTCGTAAAAGCCCCCAACAGGACAAGAAGTAATGCCGGAAGGAAAAGTGCTTCTGTCATCAGCTGATCGGATTGCATGACTAATTCCCTGATGCTGAAGGTCCCGGCCATCAGATAGAGAAGTAAGAATCCCCCAAGCATGCTCAGTCCACCAAAGACGGTAATGAGCATGGATTTCTGGGCTCCATATCTTGACCGCTCACGGTGATACCAGTAACCGATCAATAAGAATGAGGAAATGGATGTGAATTCCCAGAACATATAAAGAACGATCAAGTTATCCGATAGGACAACCCCTAACATCGCTCCCATGAACATCATTAAATATACATAAAAGTTATGTAGCTGTTCTTTCTTCTTATCTAAGTAATAAATCGAGTACAGGACAACCAGTGAACCGATCCCTGTGATAAGCAGGGCGAACAGTAATCCCAGTCCGTCAACGTAGGCGATGAAGTTGATACCAAAGGACGGCATCCATTCCAAGGTTTCCTTGACGGTATCTCCATTCTTAGTAATGGACATGAATTGAAAAAAGTAAGTAAATAAAGCGACTGGCAATAATAAAACGAACCAACCGGTATGTACATTCCGAAATGCCTTATAAAGAAATGGAATGAGTATGGCAAATAAAAAAGGCGAAACAATAGCCCAGTGTAACAAAGTCATATAAAACCCCCCTCATGTGAAATTATTTATTCTAAGCATGGTCTAATGTCTTTCCTGTTTTTAAATATGGATCTTCTTTCAAAAACCTCGACCGAAGCTGAACCTCAAAGAGCATTATAACGTAAAAAATAAATGCGTGCATTACTCAGGATTCCATTCGTATCAGATTGTTCATGAAGTATTAAATATGTAGATAGACGGAAAATACCACCCCGAAATTTGTTGGTTTTTTTCGGCAATCCGACCGATTACAGAATAGTTTCGGTCAAATTGGAGAATCCTATCCATAAGGTGGTGAAGTTATGAAAAAGAAAACGGTAGCGGTTACGACCATATTTTTTACTTTTTTTGGCTTTGCGTGGTTAATCGAATCACAAGATCGGTTTAATAGAGGCATGATCGAAATGGAAGACCCGACCAGTATGAACATCAGGCCTGTTCAATACGGTGAAACGGAAGAAGTGGAAGAAGAAATAACGAAAGACCCCATTCGCCAAAGACAACCATTTGGATCGAGAGAATATATCCGTGTCGTACCACATTCCAGTCCTCAGCAATAAATGACTGTCCTTTCTGCACTCATAGAAGGGCGGTCTTTTTATCCTTGCAGTGAAACAAGTGATAGGCAAATAGTCACTGTTTCTTCTGTTTCTATACCCTTTTCAAGATACTCATAAACGATTATGATGAGAGTGGTCGAAGAATCGTTATGGGAGAGTTATTAGTGAAAAATACATACTTAACAAGTTATTTGCCTCTTTTTTCAATATTATTATTTAGCCTTACATTTTCCGTGTATGGTGTAGAAGTATTCGTAGACATCTTTAAGAAAATTGGTGTCTATCCCGGAATGAGGGAATTTTTATCGGATATGCAATTAAAGCTCGCGATTTTGATCTTGTTAATGGTTGCTTTTTTTATGGTATTTGCTGCTTTGAAGCTGATAGCGGAGACAATCAATGGTATTTCGATGTTGTTTTTCTCCTTGGATTCAGATGGTGAATTGTATAACCGTGTTCGAACAGGCTCGATGATTTATTTTATTGGTGGTCTGTTGTCAGTTCTGAGTCTGAAATCGTTCCTCGGACTGTTGATTATCTTTGCGTTGAGCTCTGTCGTTTATTTTATTTATTTTGTATATAAAATAAGTCCGTCCCTCTCGAAAATAGGGCTCTTCGGAGTCGTGGGTTTACAGGTGTTTTCATGGTCATCCTTATTTTTAACGATATTCTTTGTGTGCTTGAAATTATACAATGGCGTGATGGCCAGTTTGCCGGTTATGTCGAAGGTGAAGTTATAGACAAAGAGTCTGCAGCACGTGCTGCAGACTCTTTGTCATTCCATGATCTGCTTCCAAATCTTATGACTTGGTCGCTGCTGTTCTATCTGACCCATGTTACGGGGAATGTCATGCCCGACCCATACACCGGTAGTGAATGTATCGGTCATTCCCATAACCCAGTAGTCATGATAGTTATTGGTGGTGCCTGTCTTAATCCCAACATAGGGCTTTGATACATAAGCTGCTCTTCCAGTTCCGGAAGTAGCGGCTTCCTCCAGCATTCTTCTCATTTTAGAGGTTGTATCCGCGGACCAAACCTTCTTCGGCTTATTCTTCCATTGATAAAGGATGTTTCCTTTATTGTCCTTCACATGAATGATCGCATGGCTATCCTGGTACATCCCATCTATAAAGGACGTATATGCATCTGTCATTTCAAGGGGGCTCATCCCATAGGTGAATCCCCCTACGGACGACGCATAGGTTTGATCCTCGCTGATCACCTTCTCAAATGAGAAAGAGGATAAGGATTTAAAGGCTTTTTCAATGCCCACTTTTTCCATCAAGCGCAGTGCAGGGGCGTTATACGATTGAGCCAGCGATTGTTTTAACGTCACGGTTCCGGGATTAAGCCCTCCATAGTTCACGGGGCAATAGTCACCGATACAGTAACGGTTCCCATTTACTTTTTCAGTGATGGAAGCCTGGTATTTTTCGATATAAGGACCATATACGAGAAGTGGCTTTATCACTGATCCAGGCTGCCTGAAAGCTTGAAATGCATGATGGAAGTTATATTTCTGGTAGTTCCTGCCACCGGTCATAGCCGAGATGGTCCTTGTCTTGTTGTCGATGGTGACAGTGGCCCCTTGTAACTCTTCCTGAAGCTGTCCATTTAAAGCCTTCACACTTTTTTGTTGCAGCTCAGGGTTCAGTCCGGTTTGAATTTGAACCCCTGAGGAAATCACTTCCTGGAAACGTTCATCGAGCTTCTGTGCCACTTTCTCCTTATCTTTTGGAGAGGAGGCATTTGCCAGTTCCACTTTGTAGCCCTCGTGAATCGAAATCAGCTCTTTTAACTCACTTTCCACATAAAAAGCATAATCAGGATATAAATCGATCTTTTTGCGAACGTTTAAGCTAATCGGTACTTTTTTCATTTTTTCTGCTTCTTCTTTTGATAGCTTGGCCGTACTGACGAGAATATCCAAAAGCCGTTCCTGACGAACTTTCGTTTGATCGAAATGATCGATGGGATCATATTTCCCCGGATTATTGGGAATCGATGCAATGAATGCCATCTCTGCTTGATTGAGTTCCGTCACACTCTTCTGAAAGTAATACTGTGACGCTGTTTCAATTCCGTAAACTCCATTACTGAAGTAAATGACATTCAGGTAAAGCTCTAATATTTCATCTTTAGATAATGATTTTTCAATTTCATAGGCATAAAATAACTCGGTCAATTTACGATTGTACGTTTTTTCCTGCCCCAGATACAGGTTTCTTGCAAGCTGTTGTGTAATCGTGCTCCCACCCTGTTGAATGTGGGTGAACACCAGGTTTTTCACGACAGCCCGAAGAATCGCTCCGGCATCGAATCCGACATGCTCATAAAAATGCTGATCCTCTGAAGCGACAAGAATATCCTTCATAAAAGGGGGGATCTCTTCATCCGGAATATATAACCGGAATGGACGATTCACTTCGGAAAACACTTTCCCGTTCTGATCCAGCAGTAAGCTGGTGCGATTGAGATTTAAGGTATCCGTACTTACCGAGTGTTCTAATTCATTTTGAAAGCTTTGTACTTTGTTCCATTCATCCGTCGCAAAAAATAATGTGGTAAAAAAGATGAGCATAAAACTTATAACCGTTATATAACCTGCGAAAACTCTCATTTCTCACTCTACTTTTCTAGTAATTTTTCACATGGCTCGTTGTTTCAGAATGACGCATACTCCACCATAATAATCCAAATGCGCCTAAGAATAAAGCACCTGTTATATAAAAAACGGAAGAAATACCAATATATCCTGACACGATCCCGCCAAAAGCAGGGCCGACCACGTTCCCGAGAAAACGAAAGCTTTGATTATACCCGAGCACTTCCCCTTGCATACTTAATGGAGCTTCCTGACGGATATAAGCGGTCACACACGGAATCATTCCTCCGATCGCGATGCCGAATAAGAATCGGAACAGGACAAGCTGCCACAGTTCTACAGCCAGCGCTTGGGGCACAATGAAAATAGAGGCCAGAACAAGAAGGATCGATAAAACTTTTTCATAACCAATTTCATCACCCAGCTGGCCCCATCTTCTCGTCGCAAGTAAATTACCAAATCCGGTAGCAGAGAAAGCAATTCCAGCCAAAAATGCCAGATTCGCAGAAGAGGTAAGCTCATCTACATAGAGGGCGAGAAGAGGCTGAATGCTAAAGTTTGCTACTTGAATAAGGAATGACAGTAAGAGAACGGTCACTAATAATTTGTGACTGAAAATATGCTGAAGCACTTCAATACTTGAATACTTGTTTCGTTGATTCCGTTGCTCTTTGCTCCGTTGCTCGTCAATGCCAAGTAAAACAACGGTAGCTGCTATGGCAATGGCAATGGAGGTGAGAATGAATGTGTAGGAAAAACCTACATTATCAGCAAGTAACCCACCGATGACTGGACCGAATAGCCCCCCTGAAACAGTTCCCATTTGCAGGGTGCCAAGCGTACGTCCTGCTTCTTCCTTTGGAGTCTGAGAGGAAATAAGGGCCATCGAAGTGGGAATGAAACCTGTCACCGCACCCATGATCATGCGAAGGACGAAAAGCCCCCAAACGGAATCCATAAAGCCCATTAGAAAAATCGACGTGGCAATTCCGTACCCTGTAATAAGAAGGATTGGTTTATAGCCGAAGCGGTCTCCGATCCGTCCCCATAAAGGAGAAATAAAGAAAGCCGTTAAGAATGTAACCCCGAACACAAATCCTGACCAGCGTTGAACGTATTCATGACTGTACGTACCAAAGGTTTCAATATAAAGAGACAAAAACGGCAAAACCATCGTCGCACTGGCCGCAACCAGGAAATTGGCCATGAGCATAATCGTCAAATTCTTTTTTTTGATTGAAATGGTTAACACCTTCTGTAAGAAATTTATTTCGTATACCTAAATATTCATTTTATTAAAGATGGAGACTCCAGTCCACCCAATAACATTTATTCACGGGGAAAACCGGGAATTAGTCATAATTTAACGGTTCATCATGATATAATGTAAGAATAAGAAGTGTGGGAAATTGGAGTAAGTACCAATTTTATTTTTAGTATGAATTTTTTTATTATATATAAATTGGGGTCTTATCTAGATTTTGAGGAGGGAGTATAGTGGCGAAAGCGGAACAGCTTGTGTTCATAGATTTTGAGTTTTCTATGCCGGAACGACATAGAGTCCCCAAAGGTTTTTTTCCTGAGATTATTGAAGCCGGTGTCGTGGTGGTTGAGAAAGGGAAAGTGTCCAATTCGTTTTCATCTTATGTGAAACCGACTGCGTTTCCCAAACTGACCAACCGCTGTAAACGGTTCTTATCGATTAACCAGCAGGAAGTCGATTCGGGAATCTCATTTCAATGTTTGATTGATTATTTTTCCGGGTTGGATGCAAGAGGGATCGACAAAGTAGTGACGTGGGGAAACATGGATATGAAGGTACTGCGTGATAACTGTGCACAGTCCGGCATTCCATTTCCTTTCCAAGCTCAATTCGTCGACTTGTCCATGGAATACAAACGATTCTTTGGTGATCAAAATCAAACGGGGCTATGGAAAGCGGTCCAGGAATACGGGAGGGAAGGAGTCGGAAAGCATCATAAAGCTTTAGATGATGCCCTCACCACCCACCATATCTACAACCTGGTCGAAAAAGACAAAAAATACCTCGATAAAGCTGAACCAACCACTATCGGGGAAAGAATAGACCTGTCCAAATTTTACAATCAGCTTGCCTAACGAGAAGAGGGACGGACCTTCCTGAGGTCCGTCCCTCTTCTCTGTTTAAAATGTCAGGCTATACATCAGTTCGTATTCTCTTTGGATCGATTGGAGCGTTTCAAGGCTCTTTTGGGCGTGAGGGGTTGGATTTTCTTCCAGCTCTTTCTTCAGTGTAAGGTACGCAGAGACCAGTGATTCATTATAATCTGGAATGTTCCCGTCATACGGCTTCACCATCTTCTCCGGCATATTCGCCTGCTCGCGGTGTGCAAGGGCTTTTCGTTCGTGAAACAGAGGAACGTTCACTTCCTGGGGATTATGTAAATCACCTTGCCGTGGATGCTTCACGACGGAGAGAATCTTCACCACGTAGGCACCTGGACGCTCTCCGGTCACTTCCCCGATATACTTGCCCGTTTTATAAAATGCTGTGACATAATCACCAATTTGTATGTTTTTCATAAAAAAACCTCCTCTAATCCTTCAATCTTTATTATAATGAAAGCGGAATGAATGGTGAAAGAACTACTATAAAGGTAACATGTGGGGGTACATATATGAAGCGTCTGATGATCGTGATCCTGTGTTTATTAGGTTTAGTACTTGCTTCTTGTGGACAAACAGAGAAGGAAGATTCGGCTAAAGAAGGAACGCAACAAACAGAAGAAAAGAAGAATACGGCAGAAGAATCCAAAGGAGATGACACAATGACTTACCCTCAGCTTACAACAGAGGTTGCTGAAAACGAAAAATTAGTAGAAATGAAAACCTCGATGGGGACGATTAAGATCAAGCTTTTCCCTGAGCAGGCACCTAAAACCGTTGAGAACTTTATCACCCATAGTGAAAACGGCTATTATGACGGACTTAAATTCCATCGCGTCATCAAAGACTTCATGATCCAGGGGGGAGACCCGAATGGAAACGGCACGGGTGGAGAAAGTATATATGGTGAGTCCTTTGAAGATGAATTTTCACCTGAATTATTCAACCTTCGTGGCGCCCTTTCCATGGCCAATGCCGGCCCGGATTCGAATGGAAGTCAATTCTTCATCGTACAAAAGGATGACATCGATCCACAATTTGAAGAGCAAATGAAATCAGCGGGTTTCCCTGCAGAAATCACCGAAGCTTATATGAAGAATGGTGGAACCCCTTGGCTTGATCAAAAACATACGGTCTTTGGTCACGTGGTGGAAGGAATGGACATCGTCGATGAAATTGCCAATGTAGAAGTTGGTGCGAATGATCTTCCAAAAGAAGATGTCGTGATTGAAAATATTAAGGTTGTAAAATAGTAGTGAGAGAGCTATAAACCCAAATTGGGGGTTTAGGGCTCTTTTTTTGGAAGAAGGCTCTAAAAGGGTAAACGTATATTTCCTCGGAAATTGTCGAGGCATGTTTCATGGACTGTTCAATAAATCGTTAAAAACGTGGCGATTTCAAGTTGGTTTGTCCTTTACAGTGTTGGTATAATAGACGAAGAGTTTGTTTTTGAAAGGAGCTTACGATGCTTTCTTCTTTTGTATTAAATTTATTTCTATACTTTCCTGAAGATAAGTCGGAATATATCCCTGCAAGCATTACAATGGCCATCTTCTTAATAGCTACCTTATTGACGTTCCGTTTAATCATAAAGGTTTCAAAACGTGAAGAATTGAAAACGAAGAAGATGGAAGAGGAAGCGGGGCAGCATAAAAGGGAAAGAGAATAAAAAGAGTGGAACACGCTTAAATGTATAGGCGTGTTTTTTTGTTGTGTTCATACAACACGCTTCACTACATCTGCAGTGGTTTTTCGTGAAAATAGGGAATACTTTTCTACCTCAACGTCAACAATGGTGAAAGAGTATGCAGATTTGGAGGAAGTGCGAAATGAAAAAAATATCACTATTATATATGATCATGATGAGTGTAGTACTTGGGGCATGTGCCATTGAAAACCCGAAAAAGGTTGAAGTGGATATAAAAAATGAGAACGGGGATTCACTTGGAAAAGCCACCCTGCAAGAGAAATCAGATGGAGTGGAAGTCGGATTGGACCTAGAAGGTTTGCCGCCTGGTGAACATGGGATTCACATCCACGAAAAAGGAGTATGTGAACGACCCGATTTTGTATCTGCAGGGAATCACTTCAATCCTGATGATAAAAAACATGGACTTCTTCATCCTGAGGGATCACATGGAGGAGATCTTCCTAATATCATCGTTGAGGATGATGGCATAGCAAAAGTCAAGCTGATGGCAGGTGGTGTCACCTTGACGAAAGGGAAGACGTCCCTTTTCACTAAAGAGGGGACTTCTTTGATCATTGATGAAAACAAAGACGATGGAATGACCCAGCCTTCAGGCGATTCCGGTAAACGTATTGCCTGCGGGGAAGTTGTGAGTGATAAGAAGAAGTAGAATAAGGCGTGGGTTTGCAACAAAGTTCGTACCTGGTACAAATGACTTGAAATGTACCAGGTACAAAAAAGTTGAAAATAATAGTGCAGAAGTTGAAAAAAAACCCCTCGATTAGCCCAAAGCTTTTCTCAATCTTTCCAACCCATCCAACAACGTCTCACGTGGACAGGCAATATTCATACGTACAAAGCCTTCCCCGCCTGGTCCGTATTTCGTTCCGGGTTCCAATGCGAGTTTTCCTTTGTCCAATAGGCGTTTCTTCAGCTCTTCATCAGAGAGTTCCATCTTTGTACAATCTATCCAGAGCAAATAGGTTCCTTCAGGGTCCACCAATTGGAGATCAGGCAGGTGCTGTCCAATGAATTCCTTCGTGACTCTCACGTTTTCCTGCAGGTACGCAAGTATTTCTTCCAGCCATGCCCCGCCAAAGCGATAGGCTGCTTCCATTCCGACAATCCCAAACGTATTGAGAGTAAAGAAGCCCTGTTTTTTATGAATGGCGGCGATTTTTTCCCGGAGATCCGGATTGGGAGTGATCATGGCTGAAGCCTGTAATCCTGCAAGGTTGAAGGTTTTGCTTGGTGCGATGCACGTGATTGTGATATCTCTGAACGAGTCATTAAGAGATGCCAGTGGAATATGGGTATGAGTTTCATAAACCAGATCTGAATGAATTTCATCGGACACGATCACGACATTGTACCGAAGGCATAATTCAGCTATTTTCATTAGCTCATCTTTCCTCCATACACGACCGCTCGGATTATGTGGATTACATAATAAGAAGAGCTTCACACCAGATTTTAAAGATTCCTCAAACGCACTAAAATCGATAGAATAGCTTCCGTCATCATAATCCAGTTGAGCATTGACAATTTCCCGGTCATTGTCCTCCACCAGGCTGAAAAAGGGTGTATAGACAGGGGATTGTACGAGCACTTTATCTCCCGGAACAGTAAGTGCCTGAATAACGGTGGAAATCGCCGGTACGACTCCTGGACTGTATTGGAGCCACGTTTTCTCAATTTCCCACCCGTGACGTTTTTGGAGCCATTCCTTAATGCTTGCTGCCGTTTCATCTCCAACAAAGGTGTAACCAAATATCCCGTGTTTCAGTCGATCCTGCAGGGCATCCAACACATTTTGTGGCGGAAGGAAATCCATATCTGCCACCCACATGGGCAAAACATCGTCCCTCCCAAACACCGTCTTCGTCAAGTCCCACTTAACAGAAGATGAACCTTTTCGGTTGATGATTTCTTCAAATTTACTCACGAATTTGTCCCCTTTCTAAATATGTAATGGTTAATGTAATCATATGATGTAATCGGAAAAGATGAAAATTATTTGTTTATCGATTATCCTTGTTAACCGAAAATATTGGTAATACAAGCTGATCAAATCAAAAATATCGGATCGTCTTCAATATATAAATCAACATAAAAAAGGGACTTCTCCCTACGTTTCAGATATGAGCGTTTGGGAAAGTCCTTTTTTGTATAGCGGCTGTGTCTGAGAGTCCTCTGTAATTCCTTCTAGAGGGGCGGATACAAATTTCTGAATGTGTTCCAATACTTCTTCAGGCTTCTCTTCAGGAACGAGATGGCCGGTTTCTTCTAAAATCACGAGCCTTGAGTTCGGGATATCCTGTTTCAGCTTATGCCCCGTGGATAAGGGGACCACTCTGTCATGTTCTCCCCAGACAAGGAGGCAAGGTGTTTGAATGTTACGCAAATCGCTTACCGTTAAATCCCCTTCACGATCTCGAATCATCCTCGTCAATGCCTTGAAAATATCATCCTCAAGAAATGGCTTCAAATACCCGAACATCATTTCATCATCAATCATGTTTGAATCATGTACGACATTTTCAAGATTATTTCGTATCCCTGATCGTGTAAGCCACAGTTTTACATACAGATGGAAAAAAGGAATATGACTTAGCATCGTGACAGGCCACTTCATTTTCTTGAGATAGCCGGAACTGCACAGGAGTACACCCTTTTCGACTAGGGAAGGTGCTTTTTTCATCACGTTCAGAGCGATCTGCCCACCCATTGAATGGCCCGTTAAGTGGACATTGCTAACATTCAAGTGGTCTAATAAGGCGATAACCGTGTTGGCCAGATTGTCGTAAGAATAGATGAATCGATTGTTTTTCTCGCTGTTCCCAAAGGGTGGGAGATCGATGGAAATGACATTATAATTTTCTTTCAATAGAGGCGTTAGACGTCTAAAGCTAAAGGTTGATGATAGAAATCCATGAAGAAGGACGAAGGTTTCCATGGCTTCAGGATGCTGATGATGTTCAAAGTAAACATTGACACCATTCACCTGTACCACCTTTGCAAAATCTTGTTCTTGCATACTTCGTCACTCCTCTCAACTTAGTTTACAGATATTTTACCCCTATTTCTGCATTTAACACCCCGAGTCGAAAGTTGTTTCATATCCAATTGTAATTATGGAGGTAATGGGGAAAATAGACTTAAAGTGATGATCCCAGAGACTTCTGATATAATAAAATCATTTAGTGGTGATGAGGAGGAAGCAGAATGCAACTAAGAGAAATGGAGCTTGATTTGGTAAGGATTTTGCAAAAGGATGCCAGGATTTCCACAGAGAATATAGCGAAAATGCTTCAAGTAACAACAGAGGAAATAGAGAATGCGATCGAAAAGCTTGAAAAAGACAATGTTCTTGTCAGATACAGTTCCGTTGTGGATTGGTCCAAAGTAGAAGGTCATGAAGGGGTAACGGCGATGATCGATGTGAAAGTCGCTCCGAAAAGGGGAGTGGGATTCGATGAAGTGGCCCATCGTATTTATCGTTACAAAGAAGTGAAAAGCGTTTATCTAATGTCCGGGGCATACGACCTTTCTGTAACGGTGGAGGGCCGAACCATGCATGAAGTAGCAACGTTCGTTTCTGAAAAGCTGTCTACTCTGGATTCCGTTTTATCTACAACAACTCATTTTCAATTGAAGAAATACAAACATGATGGCACCATTTTTGGTGATCATGGTGAAGATAAACGAATTGTGGTGTCTCCATGAAGACTAAGACATCTTACATATCTCAATCTGTGAAAAACTTAAAGCCTTCCGGTATCCGGAAATTCTTTGATTTGGCAGCAAATATGGAAGGGGTCATATCGCTCGGGGTCGGTGAACCGGATTTCATTACCTCCTGGACGGTGCGGGAAGCCGCTATTCTTTCCTTGGAGCAGGGCTACACCTCTTATACAGCGAACGCAGGCCTATTGGAGCTCCGGGAGAAGATTGCCGCGTATATGAAAGAGGGCTACTCCGTAGACTACGATCCTAAAGATGAGATCATTGTGACAGTCGGTGCCTCTCAAGCCCTTGATATCAGTATGCGTGCAATCATTGACCAGGGAGATGAGGTCATTGTGGTGGAACCTGGATTCGTTTCCTATGTACCTCTTGTTCAATTGGCAGGTGGGGTAGCTGTAACGGTCGGAAGCAAGCCGGAAAATGACTTCAAAGTCACAGCCGAAGAACTAGAAGCAGCCATCACTCCCCGTACAAAAGCCGTCTTACTTTGTTCGCCCAATAATCCAACGGGTACGGTCCTTGAAAGAGAGAACCTTGAAGAATTAGCAGAGGTGATTCGGAAGCATGATCTAGTTGTCCTATCAGATGAGATATACTCTGAGCTTGCTTATGATCATCGCCACGTGTCAATTGCTTCTTTAAAGGACATGAGAAAAAGAACCCTCGTAATCAATGGTTTCTCAAAAGGATTTGCCATGACGGGCTGGAGACTGGGGTTTATTTGTGCTCCTGAAGAGATCGCTTCATCCTTACTTAAAATTCATCAATACGCCATGATGTGTGCGTCCACCCCTGCTCAGCATGCTGCGGTGGAGGCACTCGATAAAGGGATGGATGATGTGATGGAAATGAAGCGAAGCTATCGTCATCGACGACACTATTTTGTTGACTCCTTAAATGAGTTCGGATTAACCTGCCATACCCCTGGGGGAGCATTCTATGCCTTTCCTTCCATTAAGAAAACGGGAATGTCTTCAGAGGAATTCGCAGAAAAGCTTCTTATGGAAGAGAAAGTTGCGGTCGTACCCGGTAATGTGTTCGGTAAAGGGGGAGAAGGATATATTCGTTGTTCTTATGCCTCCAGTATGGAGCAGCTGCAGGAAGCCGTGAAACGGATGAAGCGTTTTGTTGAGAATCACAGTTAGGGAATGAGGGTGCCAGGCACAAAAGAACCCATTTGTGCCTGGCACCTTTTTTATTTGGGCAAAAAAAATAGGACGATAAAATATCGTCCAACAAATGAAAACAAAAGGGGGAATACTTAGAAAGCTTATTTTCAGTATGAACCCTTTTTTCACTATCTATACATCATTTTATAAAAATTTTCAGGTTTCGCTCTTTTCATATTTCAGTTCATACAACATTTGCATCACACGCAGGAAATCTTCTTCAGAGAATTCCTTTGCCTTGCGGAGGATCAGCTTTGTTCGTTTTGGCCCCAATTCTTTGATCAGCTGTTCCATTTCAGCGTCAACGCCTGTTGAAGGGTGATCTTTCACTTCCCGTTCCATCAGTTCAGAAGCGGGTATATCAAGTACAGTTGACAGCTTAAGAATCGTTTGTGTATCAGGAATCTGTAGATCGGATTCATACTTTTCAATCGTTTTTGTGCCTAATCTGGCCCTTAAAGCAAGTTCCTGTTGAGATAGTTTACGCTCTTCGCGTACCCGTTTTAAATTCTCACCAAAGTGTGACATGCTAAAGTCCCTCCCCATAGAATACCTTCCTTATATCTACAGTTTATCATCATTTGGAAAAAAATAGCCCGCATTCTCGTGAACAAAATGTTAAAAATAAAAAGCCCGCCTCTAGGGACGGACCTCTCATTCAGGTTAAAAATACAAGTAGAATGGCTACTGGTACGATATAGCGGAGAAGGAAGATCCAGCTGTTGAATAATGCCGGTGATATGGAAGATCCTGATTTAAGTTCGTTCCAGACGTCTTCCCGTTTCAGTCGATAAGATACAAATATGCTTATTAATAATGCACCGATCGGCAATCCGAAATTACTCGTTATATAATCTGCAAAGTCAAAGAAGTTCTTTCCTTGGATGAGGAAATCACCGAATACTCCAAATGAAAGGGCGCTTGGAATCCCTGCAAAGAAAACCAGTATTCCGATCAACCATGTAAATGGCTTACGTTTCGATTGATTCCCTTTTGACAAGGCTGCGACTCCAATTTCAAGAATGGAGAAAGCCGAAGTCAGGGTTGCAAACAGCAGTAAAATCAGGAACACTGTTAAGAAAATGCCACCGAATGCAATTTCATTAAAGACGGCTGGCAGAACCACAAAGGCAATTCCCGGTCCTTCATCCGGTTGGAAACCAAGGGCGTACACAGCAGGGAAAATGACCAATCCTGCCAATAATGAGATAAAGATATTTAACCCGGATACACTGATGGCGGATCTTGGCATGCTGTCCTCTTTTGAAAGATAAGACGCATACGTCACCATGACAGAAAGTCCGACCGTAAGTGCAAAGAACGCTTGTCCTAACGCAAGTAATACCGTTTCCCCATTTAAATAGCTCCAGTCCGGCAATAACAGGAAGCGGACACCTTCCATCGCACCTTCCAAGGTAAGGGATCTGATTACTAAAATAATAAATAAGATAAATAATGCCGGCATCATATAACGACTTGCCCGTTCAATCCCTTTTTGGATCCCGCCTTGTACGACAAGGATTGTGATGACAATAAAAATGAACTGTGCAATCAGCACTTCTTTTGGATTGGCAATGATGCTTTCGAATAAGGCTCCGTACCCCTCTTGAGTTTTCCCGATTAAAGAGCCTGTCACACTCCGGGCCAAGTAAGAAAGGATCCAGCCGCCCACAACACTGTAAAAGGATAATATGATAAAAGAAACAATCGTTCCTAAATAGCCGATCCAATGCCAATAAGAATGAGGCGCCAACTTTTTGTAGGAAGTAACGGCGTCGGCTCCCGCCCGTCTTCCGATGACAAACTCTGCGAGGAGAATGGGGGCACCGATCAAAACGGTGAAAAGGATAAAGAGTAAGAAGAAGACACCCCCTCCATTTGCACCTGCCATATAAGGGAATTTCCAAATGGCACCGAGCCCTATAGCAGAACCGGCAGCCGCCAGAATGAATCCAATCTTAGAAGTCCATTGTTCTTTTTTGGCCAAAATTAAGATCCTCCTTTCGAAAAAATAAGATTTTTCAATCGTACTATGTTTTACACCCTCTGTACACCGGATTTTTAAATTTTCAATATATAAGAAATATGGTGGTGAATGCCATCAAATAAGTGTTAGCGAACAATATGGCCACATGTATTTCCATTTATTATGTGTGAAAACGTTTGAAAACATTACAATTAACCTAATTTCTAGAAAAGTAGTTAAAAACATGATGAATGGGCTGGAAATTTCTCTAAAATGTAGTATACTAATTGTAACAAAACGTTCACAAATTATTCTTTTTTTCGCCATAATTGAAAGCGTTTACTACCGGATTGGAGGGATTTAGTATGGATGTATTTCTTGTTTATCTTTTTATCGCCACCGCTACTCCGTTATTTCTTTGGGTAGAACATCGTAAATGGGCGGTTCTTCATATCCCGTTTGTTATAGCCTTATGGGCAGCGTTTATTTATTACGTAGCCGTTCCGGAACTTGGAGGATGGGGACATGTAACGCTGTGGAGCCTGTTTGTTGCCAACCTTGCATTCGCCCACATTGCAGCCTTCATGTTATATGCCTTGCCATTTATCCAAAAGCAACGAAAGAAGAAATCAATCACTGTAAAGAATTAGTCTGATCCAATTAAAATTGGGTTAGGCTTTTTTTTGTCTATTTTAAAAGCTCTTTTCGTAAAGATTGTTGTTTTTAAAAAAGTTCTGCAAGGCTCTGTCGATTAGTGTGTGCTGGATGGTGAGGGGAACTGCTCCGCTTTCCGCGGACGTTCGGCCGAGCCTCCTCAGCTTCGCTTCCGGGGTCTCGGCACGCCCGTACTTCCGCAGGAGTCTGCGCAGTTCCCCTCACCATCTTTAACAGGATCTTTGTGACAGAGCTTCAAGGTGTACCAGAAAACAAAATAACTAGAAAAAATAATTCTGCTTCATTAAGACAATGAATCTCTACTTACCTTAAAAGAGATTGTTTGCTAAAAAGCTTGTATAAATTGTTTTCGATTAAGAATTCATGCTCAGAAAGTTGATTGGAGCGGAAGGATGATCGACTCCTGCGGGAATAGATGGACAGGTGAGACCCCGGAGGCGCAGCCGAGGAGGCTCACCGCCAGCCCCGCGGAAAGCGAGCATCCTGTAGCGGAAATCAACTATTACTTTCTAATCTACAATAGCAACAAACTTTACAAAAAGATCCATTTTAAAAGAATGGATTCAATTGTAAATAAATGAAACAAAATCCACTTCAAAATCGTTACATAAATGAAAGCATCAAAGGGAAAGGGGAAAAAGCAGTGGAAAATGAGCACTTGATCGAGCGTGCAAAAAAAGGAGATCTGCAGGCATATAGCCATTTAATCACCTATTATTCTCCCATCGTTGAACGGTTTGCCTATCAGATGGGGAATTCTTTTGCGGATATACCAGATATTACCCAGGAAGTGTTCATTCGTGTATATCGGTTTCTGGACGGGTTCTCTTATGCGAAGTTTACAACCTGGCTTTATAAAATCACTTTAAATGTGTCGAGGGACTTTAAACGAAAGGAAAATCAGCACAATAATCGAGTGAAAAAAATCGGAAATGAACCCTCAGAAAACGTCATTACTCCTCAAGGCCGTATCCTGAGACAGGAAGAGGATCGAATGCTCCACGAATGTATTCAAAAGCTGGATGGTAAATATCAAATACCAATCATCCTTTACTATTTTCATGAAAAGAAGTATGAAGAAATGGCTGAAATACTGTCAATCAATTTATCTACTGTCAAAACAAGGTTATTAAGAGGAAAAAACCTCTTGAAAAAAGAACTGGAAGAGGCTGAAAAGAGGGAGGGGAGATTGAATGGATGACAAGATGCTTGAAAAACGCATGGAATTATTGAATCAATCGTATAAGAAAATTCCGGATCAGACCAATCCCTCAGACATCATACAAGCCATAAAACAAGAAGGGAAATCCCAAAAGAAGCGACCACTTATTCATTGGCCATACGTCGCAAGTTTCATTGGTGTACTTCTGATCGGTGCGGTTCTCATCCTGCAGCTTACGATGGATGAACCTGGAAGACAGAATGGGAATCAAGCTGATTTTGCAGGTGAGTCAGACCAACGACTTCAAAGGGAGATAGAAGATGCGAAAGCTCAATATGAGTTAAGAAAAACTCAAGCAATGGAGCGGCTCGGGTTTACGGAAGTCATATTTAATTCGACTGTGATCGCCCGGGAGGCAGGGAGGCATCTCACATATATCGAGTCCATTCCAAAGCGGGACTTCTCAAATGAAAGGAAAGTGGAGTGGGTCAAGAGAGCGAGTGAGGAGTTGGATCAGATATTGGCAACTCCTGATGTGATGATGAAAAATCTGAAAGCTCCTTTATCGAAGGAAGAAGCAGAAGTATGGATGGATGATTTTATTAAAAAGGAACAAGATGTCCTCCCTCGATATGAGGACGTGCTGAATGATTATAAAGAATATTGGAAGCCTCATGTTGAGAATGGAAAGTTCAATATGAAGGAGTTCAATCATATGAAAAATGACTATCCCCCAAAACTATGGTTGTTACGGGATGGAATATTCAATAATGCTGTTAAGCTAACGTATAACAGTGAGACGGACCGGCTTGAAACTACATTGGATGTGGAGTACTTCAGGATGATCACGAATCGTGAAGCCTTACCGGAAGGCTATGAATTGTATTTGATCACCCGTTTTGATCCAGTCATTCAGGCAGGTGAATTGACAGGAACATGGAAAGAAGCAGCTGATCGCTTGATGGAATACGAAAAGATGTTAAAGGAATTGCCGGATAACTCAAGATTCAGGGTAGAAGTGAAGCATGAATACAATCTTCTCTATCAATACTTTACAGATGGAAACGTGTATCAGCCCATCTTTGACGAAAGGGATGAATTGAAATCACATGTGGAAGAAACCTACCGATATATAATGAAAGAGTATCCAGATTACACAACATCCCTTCATCTGAAAGAAGTATATGAGGAGTTAAGACGGATGAATTTCGTTAAGCCAGATCGTTGGGTTCAGAAGACACCGGTCATTTTGTCTTCTGAGGCAGAAGAAATCTATAAAGACTAATAAAGAGTGTTAAATTTACACTGTTTTAATAATTTTAATTATTGGGAAGCATAACTAGTGAGAAAGCAATTATAGATGGGAAATCGAAGAAAAATGGGGTTTGTTTCATAGGTCTGACAGAATAAAACTTTGCCGAATCCCTGATTCTATGATATAATCTACAATTGCGTGTAAAGACGAAAAATAATATATATACTAGGAGTGTTACCATGACTACAAAATTCGAAACAGGAACTGTTGTAACAGGTAAAGTTACAGGCATTCAACCATACGGTGCGTTCGTTGCGCTTGACGAAGAAACACAAGGATTAGTTCATATCTCTGAAATCACTCACGGCTTTGTTAAAGACGTTAGCGAGCACCTTTCAGTAGGCGACGAAGTAAAGGTTAAAGTATTATCAGTGGACGAAAAAGCTGGTAAAATCAGCCTTTCTATCCGTGCTACAGAAGAAGCTCCTGCAGCACCACAAGCAAAACCTGCAGCAGCGAAAAAACCTCGCCGTCAAGGTCAAGGAAGTGTAAAGCAAGCAAACGAAGAAACAACTCCAGCTGGCTTCAACACTCTTAAAGACAAGCTTGAAGAGTGGATCGAGCAATCAGAACGTCAAGATCTAATCAAGAAATAATACAATTTATAAGAAGACTGCCTTTCTTGGAAGGCGGTCTTTTTTTAAATCCTGTTTTTGAAAAAGAGGTATTCTACTTTATCTTAGAGAATCTATACTATAATTGGAAAACCCAGTTGAAAGGCGGGATGAATTGAAAGAGAAAATAGGGAGTCTATTAAATGAAAATCAATGTACTCATATCCTCTATTCTTATCATGATCGAAACCGATATCTAGAAAATGCCGTTGCGTATGTTCTCGAGGGGATCGAAAAGGGGGATTCCGTTGTTCTGATTGAGAACGAGAGGAACCTGAATGTATTGCTTAAACAGTTAAACAATCATTTAACCAGCGACCAATTAAAGAAAATTCACGTTATCAGTAACTTTGATTTCTATCAATCGAGTGGAAGTTACCACCCGCCAGCCATTTATGAACAATTAACGAAATCCATTACTCCATTCTTAGAGAACGATATACCTTTTCGCTCCTGGACAAATGTGGAATGGGGCACATTGGAAGATCCGGCTTCCATCATCGAGTGGTTCGAAGCAGAAACGGATCGTGCTATTCATGAGCATGACCTGACCATCGTCTGTGCGTATGAATCGGAGAAAATGCCTGACCATCTGGAGGATGCACTAAAGAAAAGTCATGGGCACATTATGACGGATGAAGATATCGTGATCTCGAAAGTATACAGTAATACTAATTAGTCTAAGAACAGGGCGATGATCCTCATGAAGAGGGTTGTCGTCTTTTTTGGTTCTTTTCGTAAAGTTTGTTGCTACTATCTCTGCCAAATAAATTATCGTAAATTAACGAAAAATAAAGAATTTTTCAACAACACACTTGTCCGTACCTCATAAATGACATATAATGATAATGAAAGCGCTTTACAAATAGAAAAATACATAAATACAGGAGGATCTTAGATGCTTTATAATAATCCGAATACTGAAGGTTCATTGGTACAATTCAAAGACAAGTATGAGAACTTTATTGGTGGTGAATATGTGCCGCCGGCAAGTGGAGAATATTTTGAAAATGTATCACCTGTTACGGGGAAAGTTTTCACGAAAATTGCCCGGTCGAATAAAGAAGATGTCGAAAAGGCATTAGATGCAGCGCATTCAGCAAAAGACGCATGGGGTAAAACCTCTGTTACGGAAAGATCCATTATCTTAAATAAAATCGCCGATCGTATGGAAGAAAACTTAGAAATGCTTGCTGTAGCCGAAACATGGGATAATGGTAAGCCGGTTCGTGAAACACTGGCGGCTGATTTACCACTTGCCATTGATCACTTCCGTTATTTCGCCGGATGTATCAGAGGCCAGGAAGGATCTCTTGGTGAAATCGATAATGATACGGTCTCTTATCATTTCCATGAGCCAATCGGGGTTGTAGCCCAAATCATCCCTTGGAACTTCCCGATTCTGATGGGTGTATGGAAGATTGCCCCTGCCCTTGCTGCGGGTAACTGTGTAGTCTTGAAGCCTGCTGAGCAAACACCTGCTTCCATCATGGTTCTGGTTGAACTGATTAAAGACCTGCTGCCTAAAGGTGTACTGAATGTTGTTCAAGGATTTGGAGTGGAAGCAGGGAAACCTCTTGCGCAAAGTAAGCGTGTTGGTAAGGTAGCCTTCACAGGTGAAACGACAACAGGTCGCCTGATCATGCAATATGCTTCTCAAAACATTATCCCTGTCACATTGGAGCTTGGTGGTAAATCCCCTAATATCTTCTTTGAAGATGTAATGGATCAGGATGATGATTTCCTTGATAAAGCAGTGGAAGGTTTCGTCATGTTTGCACTGAATCAAGGAGAAGTGTGTACATGTCCTTCAAGAGCACTAATCCAGGAATCGATCTACGATAAGTTCATGGAGCGTGCGATCGAACGCGTGAAACAAATCAAGCAGGGGAACCCGTTAGATTCAGATACAATGCTGGGTGCCCAAGCTTCTCAAGAACAATTGGATAAGATTCTATCTTATATTGAAATTGGAAAAGAAGAGGGAGCGGAATTACTCATCGGTGGTGAGCAGAATACACTGGATGGAGATCAGGAAGCAGGTTTCTATGTGAAGCCGACCGTCTTCAAAGGCAACAACAAAATGCGTATTTTCCAGGAAGAAATCTTTGGCCCTGTTGTTTCCGTTACAACGTTCAAAACGAAAGAAGAAGCACTTGAAATCGCCAATGATACTCTTTATGGACTTGGAGCAGGTGTATGGACGCGTGACATGAACACAGCTTACCGTTTCGGTAGAGAGGTTCAAGCAGGACGCGTATGGACTAACTGTTATCACCAATACCCGGCACATGCGGCATTCGGTGGATACAAAATGTCCGGTATCGGGCGCGAAAATCATAAAATGATGCTATCACACTATCAACAAACGAAGAATTTACTAGTTAGCTATAGCCCTAAAGCGTTAGGTTTCTTCTAAAATGGAACAGCGACTAGAGGCAACAGAACAAGCCCTCCACCTGATTGAAACGTTAAAAGGCAAGCACGGTGCCCTCCTGTTTCATCAGTCTGGAGGCTGTTGTGATGGCAGTTCTCCTATGTGTTTAAGTCAGGATGATTTGATCATCGGTGACAGTGATGTATTAGTAGGTACTGTAGCCGACTGTCCTTTTTATATGAACGAACAACAATATGAGTATTGGAAGCATTTCCGGATCATATTGGATGTAAAAGAAGGAAGGGGAGGAGTGTTCTCTTTGGAATCAACGGAAGGCGTACGCTTTATCACGGATTCCAAATTGATCAAACCATAAACGTGAAGGTTATGGTTCACCCTTCTACTTTCAGTGATAATGTTTAGAGACAACCTTTTTATAGGTTGTCTCTTTTTCAGTGTCGACAAATTCCGCAATCGCTTTAATAGAGGAAGAAGAAGGATTCTACCCATTGAAGGGTCCATATAAATATTTATCTGCCGCTTTCCAAAAAACGACAAAAACCGCATTCCCAGTCAACCCCAAACACCCTAATTCACCCTATCCCCAAAAACAAAAAGCCACCCTCTAAAAAGAGAAAGTGGCCGACCAACATTAAAACGAATTCCGTTCGATCCCGTACTTCCGAATCCGATACTGCAGATTCTGCCGGCTCATCCCAAGGGACTTCGCTGTTTTGGTGATATTAAAGTCATGGTATTTCAAAGATTTTTGAATATAATAGGTTTCGGCTTCTTCAATGAAAATCTCCAGCGGTTTGATCTCTGTTCCGGATTGGTAGAGGAACAGAGATTCATCCTGGCTTTCTTCTCCGGCAGCTGAGTGGTGGATGCGTTGCCTGAAACCAAATGGAAGATGATTGAAACCAATCTCCTCTTCAAACCCAACAAGATTAAACGCTCCCTCGATGACATGCTCTAGCTCCCTCACATTGCCTGGCCAGTCATACTGCTGGAAAATTTCCCTTACTTCATTCGAAATCCCCTTAATACTCATGGCAAAATGGTGGTTGAACTGGTCAATGAAATAGTTCACAATCTCCGGTAAATCATCTTTTCTCGAACGGAGAGAAGGGATGAAGATTGAAACAATGCTCAGCCTGTAATAGAGGTCCTTCAATAACCGTCCTTCTGCTATGGCATCGATGGGATCCTCGTTCACCGTCGCCATCAACCGTACATCGTATGGAAGGTCCGTCCCCCGAGAAAAGAAGTTTAATAGCTTCTCCTGGAGGGAAGGGGTTAATGAGTTGATTTCGTCGAGGAGGAGTGTTCCTCCCTGTGCTTGTTGGAAGAGGGAGGGCCGGTGATCTTCCGGGTTGCTCGCTTCCGCCTCCTCGTGAAACAGGATTTCTTCAAGCATATCATCACGTAATGATGAACAGTTCTGGGTGATGAAGGGACGATTGGCACGGGCGCTGTCGTTATGGATGCTTTGTGCGAAAAGCTCCTTGCCGGTCCCGATTTCACCACAGATCAACACAGGGGAAGAAGTCCTTGTCGCCCGCTTTCCGGTTTCCACTGCGTCTTGCAGGCGGTGATGCTGACCGATAATGCTATCAAAGGTAAATAAGCTGCTTGGGCGCTTATGTATATGATCCCTCATCACTTTTTCGAGCTTGGTGATGTCCCTGGCAATCTCAATCGCTCCAATCAACACCTCATCATGAAAAATAGGGAATGTATCGTTCATCGTGGTGATTTCGATTCCATTTATATTAAAGTAAGTTTGCTTCACATTGAGGGTAGGTTCCTTTGTGCTTAGAACTTTAAGAAGGGTACTTTCCTCTTCAGAATGAAATTGGAAAACATCCAGCAAATTTTTATCCAGGACGTCTTCAATTTCCATGCCTTCGATTTCACGCATTTTACGATTGTAGATGATGGTTCTCCCGGTAGAATCGATGACATGAACGCCTGATTCGAGATGTTCAGCGACTTTTTCGTACATATACAAACGCTTTTCAGATTCCAGCATGCTGTCTCTCTCCTCTTCATTTTGGTTAAATCTTACTGCAAAACGTATCGTCTATAGTCTTCTTTTTGCGCAAATTTTTCAGCCGTTCGCTGTTTGATTTAGGACTTGGTATGAAAGGAATCCGCAAAAAGAGTGGGATTATAAAAAATTTTTAAAAAACTCTTGAAAAATGCAACTATCTTTTGCATTATTATAAGTGTAAGGGTTTTCTAAATGCAAATATTTTTTGCATCCCTGTTAACTAACTAAGTAAAGACCTCATCTGAAGCACTTTAAGAGTATGAAAACGGGAAGGGGCCTTTGTCTGCAGGGGCTCCATCCTTGTATATAAACAATTATATTTTTTCATTACCTAAGGAGGAACCTATATGACAGTAAGTACTCATTCGATTATTGAACAAACGGAAAAATACGGTGCGAAAAATTATCATCCACTTCCAATCGTCATTTCAGAGGCGGAGGGTGTATGGGTGAAAGATCCAGAAGGCAATAAGTATATGGATATGCTTAGCGCTTATTCAGCGGTCAACCAGGGACATCGTCATCCAAAGATCATCCAGGCGTTAAAAGATCAAGCAGACCGTGTGACACTGACGTCACGTGCGTTCCACAATGATCAATTAGCCCCTTGGTATGAGAAGATTTGTAAGATGACTGGTAAAGACATGGCTCTTCCAATGAATACGGGTGCCGAGGCAGTAGAGACGGCAATCAAGACAGCTCGCCGCTGGGCATATGATGTGAAGGGTGTAGCAGAAAACAGCGCGGAAATCATCGCGTGTAACGGGAACTTCCACGGAAGAACGATGACAGCTGTTTCCCTTTCATCGGAAGAAGAATACAAGCGTGGTTTCGGTCCGATGCTTCCAGGAATCAACTTAATTCCTTACGGTGATCTGGATGCCTTAAAAGAAGCCATCACTCCAAACACAGCAGCTTTCCTTATCGAACCGATCCAGGGGGAAGCAGGGATCGTCTTCCCTCCTAAAGGCTTCATGAAAGCAGCATATGAATTATGTAAAGAAAACAACGTTCTATTCATTGCAGACGAAATTCAGGCAGGTCTTGCCCGTTCCGGGAAAATGTTCGCGTGTGAGTGGGAAGATGTTGATCCTGACATGTACATTTTAGGAAAAGCACTTGGAGGCGGAGTGTTCCCTATTTCATGTGTTGTGGCCAATGAGGAAGTATTAGGCGTATTCAACCCTGGCTCCCACGGTTCCACTTTCGGAGGAAATCCAATGGCATGTGCGGTTTCCGTTGCGTCCCTTGATGTACTGATCGATGAAAACCTGGCAGACCGTTCTCTTCAAATGGGAGAATACTTTATGAGTAAACTTCGTGAGATAGATAATCCTATGATTAAGGACGTTCGTGGTAGCGGATTATTTATCGGAGTGGAACTTAACGAACCAGCCCGTAAATACTGTGAACAACTGAAAGAAGAAGGACTGCTTTGTAAAGAAACACATGATACAGTGATTCGTTTTGCTCCACCACTTGTCATCTCACAGGAAGACCTGGATTGGGCAATCGAAAGAATCAAAAAAGTACTGTCTTAATTCCCGGTTGGGTTAGAAGTTTTTTTCTTAAATCGACTGGAACAGGTGTGAAAATAAAAATTATTTCTTTCCCAAGTCAATGGTTTAAGATACGGTAATATGTTACAATTACAACGTTTCAGATCACATAATAAAGAGGCGAATGTTTACAATGGGAGAAAACCTTAATCTGTTTACTTCTACACAGCATGTCATCAATGATGCTTTATCCAAGCTGGGATATACGGAAGAAATGTATGAACTTCTGAAAGAGCCGATTCGTATGTTGACCGTTCGTATCCCGGTTCGAATGGACGATGGCAGTATCAGAGTATTTACGGGCTACCGTGCACAACATAACGACGCAGTCGGACCTACCAAGGGCGGAGTGCGATTCCACCCTGAAGTGGATGAAGAGGAAGTAAAGGCTTTATCCATGTGGATGAGCTTGAAATGCGGAATTGTTGATTTACCGTACGGTGGAGGAAAAGGCGGGATCATCTGTGATCCAAGAACGATGTCTTTCACTGAACTGGAAAAGCTAAGTCGCGGCTATGTTCGTGCCATCAGTCAAATTGTCGGCCCTACAAAGGATATCCCGGCACCTGATGTGTACACAAACTCACAAATCATGGCTTGGATGATGGATGAATACAGCCGTCTTCGTGAAAATGACTCGCCAGGATTCATTACAGGAAAACCGATTGTCCTTGGTGGTTCACAAGGTCGTGAAAAGGCGACGGCTCAAGGTGTTACCATCTGTATTGACCAAGCTGCAAAGAAACGTGGCATCGAAATTAAAGGTGCACGCGTCGTCATCCAAGGTTTTGGAAATGCCGGCAGTTTCTTAGCGAAGTTCATGCATGATGCCGGTGCAAAGGTCATTGCCATTTCCGATGCCCAAGGTGCCCTCCATGATCCTGCTGGTTTGGATATTGATTATCTGTTAGACCGTCGGGATAGCTTCGGTACAGTAACGACACTATTTGAAAACACGATTTCAAATAAGGAATTATTGGAACTGGAGTGCGACATCCTTGTCCCTGCAGCGATTTCAAACCAAATCACTGAAGAGAATGTCTATGATATTAAAGCATCCATTGTGGTAGAAGCTGCAAACGGTCCGACTACCTTTGAAGCAACACGAATTCTTTCTGAAAGAGGAATCCTGCTTGTTCCAGACGTACTAGCAAGTGCGGGTGGAGTAACGGTTTCATATTTCGAATGGGTTCAGAATAATCAAGGGTACTACTGGACGGAAGAAGAAGTAAACGAGAAGCTTCATGCTAAACTTGTCGAAGCTTTCAACAATGTATACGAAACATCTCAGAATCGTCGAGTGAATATGCGACTCGCCGCATACATGGTCGGCGCACGCAAAATGGCTGAAGCCTCTAGATTCAGAGGTTGGGTGTAACGATCGCATAATATAAAGAACGTATCCTCAATTTATTGGGGATACGTTCTTTTTTTTGGTTTGTAAAGGAATTTTCTATTTAGCATCGAAATGATTAGAGAGCATCAATTCTGGGTAAAATCATTGAAATTGACAGTAAACAGAAATCGTCGTACGATAAAAATGTTTTTATGTTTAAACTATTAAACATTAATGATTCGGAGGGATTCATGTGTCAACTGAAATGATTATAGAAGAAGCTTCTATTGAAGCGGTTGAATCAACACTTCAACAGCATAAGCAATTTTTTAAGTCAGGGGTTACCCGGCCAATACAATATAGAAAAGACTTGCTAGAGAAGTTCTCAGCAGTCATAAAAAATCATGAAGCAGAAATCATCGATGCATTGAAAAGAGATTTAAATAAATCCGAGATGGAAACGTATGCGACAGAAATCGGAATCCTGCTTGAAGAAATTCGATTCGTTCTGAAGAATATCGACGAATGGGCAGAACCTAAAAAGGTCAAAACGGCGAAAACACATATTGGCTCGAAAGCCTATACCGTCCCGGAGCCTTACGGGGTTACACTGATCATCGCACCATGGAATTACCCGATCCAACTTGCACTGGCCCCTGTCATTGGAGCGATCGCAGCCGGGAATACAGCCATCATTAAACCATCAGAATTAACTCCTTCTACATCAGCTTTATTAGCGGAAATGATCAATACTCATTTTGACCCAAGACAGCTTTTCGTGATAGAAGGTGGAGTAGAAACGACACAGCATCTCCTGAAACAGCCATTCGATTATATTTTCTTTACCGGGAGCGTCCCCGTCGGAAAAGTGGTGATGGAAGCAGCGGCAAAGCAGTTGATACCCGTCACTCTTGAACTTGGTGGGAAAAGTCCTTGTATCGTGGATGAAACGGCGGATATCCCCCTGGCTGCGAAGCGCATCGCCTTCGGTAAAGTGACAAATGCCGGTCAGACGTGTATTGCACCTGATTACCTGTTTATTCACAAGAGCAAGAAAGATGAATTTATCACTGAATTTAAGAAAACGGTTATTGAATTTTATGGAACAGAACCGCTTAAAAGTGATAAGTTTGGGCGGGTCGTCAATGAACGTCACTTCAATCGTTTAACAAGCTATTTGGAAGATGGTGAAATCCTCTTAGGGGGAAATGTGGATCCTGGGAGCTTAAAAATTGAACCGACTTTAATGAAGCCGAGAGATTTTACTGTACCGGTGATGCAGGATGAAATATTCGGACCGGTATTCCCGGTCATTGAATATGAGGAACTTGAGGAAGTAATTGAATTTGTGACAGAGCGACCGAAACCGTTGGCCCTTTATCTGTTTACAAGCAATCCAATCACAGAAGATAGAATCAATGAATCGATTTCTTACGGGGGCGGTTGTGTGAATGATACACTCATGCACATCGTTACTCCATATCTTCCTTTCGGAGGGGTAGGGGAGAGCGGGATTGGAAATTACCACGGGGAATCAAGCTTTTCCACCTTTTCACATTACAAAAGCATCTTAAAACAGACGACGAAGTTTGACTTAAGCTTCCGTTATCCAAGTGGAAGATTTGGTATGCAGATCATTAAGAAGTTACTGAAATAAGAAAGGTGACCCAGAGGATGGGTCACCTTTTTAAGATGGTACGGGAGATATCCCGCTTTTCTTTAATAGCGCGTCGGCTCAGTATGAGGTTCTCTTTCAAGCTCTTCCGTTGGTTTGAATAACAGTCCAAGGTTAATTAGACCGGCTATACCAACTAATCCGTATATGATTCGGGATAGAGCGGCGTCTTGACCACCAAAGATGGCTGCAACAAGATCGAATTGAAAGAAACCGATTAGTCCCCAATTCACAGCACCAATAATGGTAAGAACCAAAGCAATACGTTGAATTGCACTCATGTTGTTTTCCTCCTTATTGAATGGCTCATTAATAAGTTTCCCATTGCGCTTATTCCTATTCAGTTTGACTGCAACAAAATTTCCTTGTGCAAGTTCTTTGCATTTTGGGGATGATATATTCGATAATAGGAAATGTGTTGAAGACATTTTGGGTAACGAAATAGTTCGGCCCTTACAAAATACAAGGAGGTAACAAATAATGAATGAATTTACTTTTTACAATCCAACCAAATTGATTTTTGGAAAAGGACAAGTAGAACAGCTGAAAGAATTGGTACCTCAATATGGTAAAAAAGTGCTTGTCGTATATGGTGGCGGAAGCATTAAGCGTAATGGTTTATACGATCAGGTAATGGCTGTATTAAAAGATATTGACAGCGAAGTATTCGAGCTTTCCGGAGTAGAACCGAATCCACGTCTTTCCACAGTCAGAAGAGGTGTAGAGATAAGTAAAGAAAATAATATCGAATTTATTTTAGCTGTCGGTGGCGGAAGTGTCATCGACTGTACAAAAGCAATTGCTGCAGGTGCAAAATATGATGGAGATGCATGGGATCTTGTAACGAAGAAAGCTTTTGCGAAAGAAGCTCTTCCATTCGGAACAGTCCTGACTCTTGCAGCGACCGGTTCTGAAATGAATGCCGGATCTGTTATCACGAATTGGGAAACGAATGAGAAATATGGTTGGGGCAGCCCGGTGACATTCCCGAAATTCTCTATCCTGGATCCGGAAAATACGTTCACAGTACCGAAAGATCATACAATCTACGGTATGGTGGATATGATGAGTCATGTGTTTGAGCAATATTTCAATAATGCAACCAACACGCCTCTACAAGACCGTATGTGTGAGTCCGTTCTGACTACGGTTATTGAAACCGCTCCGAAGCTGATCAATGATCTTGAAAGCTACGAGCTTCGCGAGACGATTCTGTACTCTGGAACAATTGCCCTTAATGGAATGCTGCAAATGGGCTACAACGGTGACTGGGCCAGTCATAACATTGAACATGCCGTTTCAGCCGTATACGACATCCCACATGCAGGTGGACTCGCGATCCTGTTCCCGAACTGGATGAAGCATAACCTGAAAGTAAATCCTTCACGATTTGCCCAGCTTGCAGAACGAGTATTCAATGTAGACCCTGCCGGTAAATCAGAAGAGGAAGTGGCACTGGAAGGAATCGAAAAGCTTCGTGAATTCTGGACGAGCATCGGAGCACCTTCCCGCTTGGCAGACTATGACATCGACGACAGCCAACTGGACCTGATGGCAGACAAAGCCATGGTGAACGGCGAATTCGGTAACTTCAATAAATTAAACAAAGACGACGTACTTGCGATTCTGAGAGCATCTCTATAATGAAATGTGGGAGGGGCGGACCTTGTGAAGGAGGTCCGTCCCTCTTTATTGGTTTGTACACCAATAATTAGGGGAAAATAAGCGGGTGAGTACGGTTGTTGAAAAAAGTTTTCAATGCACACGCTTACATAAAGGGAGCTTTCTTGATTCTCGGGTCAGCTTTCGATAAAGTGAGATAGAAGAAAATATTTTAATCGGAGGATGGTTATGACACACATTCGTTTTGATTATTCAAAAGCGTTATCGTTTTTTGGAGAACACGAACTTACATACTTAAGTGATGCCGTAAAGGTGGCTCATCACTCGTTACATGAACAAACAGGTGCAGGAAACGACTTCCTGGGATGGATCGACCTTCCTGTTGAGTACGATAAAGAAGAGTTTTCCCGCATTCAGAAATCAGCCGAGAAAATTAAAAGTGATTCCGATGTCCTTCTGGTCGTCGGTATTGGTGGATCTTACTTGGGAGCCCGTGCCGCGATTGAAATGCTGAACCACAGCTTCTACAATGCTCTTCCTAAAGAAAAGCGTTCCACTCCACAAGTCCTGTTCGTTGGACAAAACATCAGCTCCACATACATGAGAGACTTAATGGACCTTCTTGATGGAAAAGATTTCTCCATCAATGTGATTTCGAAGTCCGGTACTACGACTGAACCGGCAATAGCTTTCCGTATTTTCCGTAAAATGCTGGAAGAAAAGTACGGAGTGGAAGAAGCACGCAAACGCATCTATGCGACAACGGATAAATCCAAAGGTGCCCTTAAAACCCTGGCAACAGATGAAGGTTATGAAACATTCGTTGTTCCTGATGATATCGGCGGTCGCTATTCTGTTCTGACAGCAGTTGGGCTGCTTCCGATTGCTGTCAGCGGAGTGGAAATCGAGACGATGATGAACGGTGCTGCACAGGCCCGTGAAGATTTCGGCAAATCCGAGCTTGCAGAGAACCCTGCTTATCAATATGCAGCCGTTCGTAACGCACTATATAATAAAGGAAAAACAATTGAAATGCTCATTAACTATGAGCCAGGTTTACAATACTTTTCTGAATGGTGGAAACAGCTATTTGGAGAGAGTGAAGGAAAAGACCAAAAAGGAATTTATCCTTCTTCAGCTAACTTCTCAACAGATCTTCATTCTCTTGGACAATATGTTCAAGAAGGACGCCGTGACATTTTTGAAACAGTCATCAAGGTTTCAGAGCCACGTCATGAGCTGAAAATCGAGAAGGCTGACAGTGATTTGGACGGCTTGAATTACTTAGCCGGTGAAACGGTGGATTTTGTAAACAACAAAGCATTTGAAGGGACATTGCTTGCCCATACTGATGGTGGCGTGCCAAACCTGATCGTGGAAATTCCGGCGATGGATGCATACACATTCGGTTACCTGGTGTACTTCTTCGAGAAAGCATGTGCGATGAGTGGATACCTTCTTGGTGTGAATCCATTTGATCAACCGGGAGTGGAAGCATACAAAGTAAATATGTTCGCCCTTCTTGGAAAACCAGGCTTTGAAGAGAAGAAGGCGGAGCTTGAAAAACGCCTTAAATAAGGAAAGAGCACTGAGGGAAATCTCAGTGCTCTTTTTACATTTTTCTTTCACTTTAGGAGAAACTATCCCTAAAAGAAAGGGGATGGATCCACGTGATAGAGCTTTCATCTAACATTGAAGGACAGCATTACCAACTGTATAAGCTTGAACAGCTATTAAAGCCGCTTGGATATTCGATAGGTGGCAATTGGGATTATGATCACGGCTATTTCGATTACAAAATTGATGACGAAGTGGGCTATCAGTATTTGAGAGTACCGTTTACGTCTGTTGATGGACAATTGGATTCAAGGGGGGCTACGGTTGAATTCGGAAAGCCGTTCCTTCTCTCTCATAAATACCAGCGTGGCTTGGACGATTACGCATCAACCGGAACCTTCTCAGGCTCGGTCAATCAATTTTCCGAACCACAAGATCCTGATGCAAGCTTCCCGGAAGAATATATTGAAGTTGGGAAAGAACTTGTGAAAGAGCTGGAGAACGTTCTTTTCTCTAGTTAGAGATCACAAGCAGTTCATCCGTTTCTTCAACCAAAGTAGTCAAAGGAGGATTCACAGTCGTGTTTTCTCCTTTTTTTATACCTAAAAGGATAATATTGTTTTTTAGAAGATTTGTACTTAACGAATGAAAGCTCTTATTGATGTGTTCTTCTGAAACAGGTATCAGCTTTAAATTGTTTCCTTTTAAATGATTCAATAATTTCAAGATGGTTTTAGACATCCCTTGAGAAATGATACTGTTCATCATCACATAGCTTGTTTGCATATTCGTTTGAATCACTTCATCGGCTCCTGCCCGCCCGGCATTGGCCACTTGATCTTTCTGGAGGATTTCAACGACCGTGTATAAATCAGGGTGATTCCCTTTAATGGCAAGAAGAGTCAGGACAGAATTCATGTCTGCCGTTATCTCATCTTTATTTTGATCAGCGGTAATGATGGCGATCGACGCTTCATGGAGATTTACTTTTTTTAAAATGGCATCCCTAAAAGGGGTTCCCCTCACAAAATGGATATGGTTATTATTGTATGGATTCTTTTGCAGGGTTTCATCGACCAAAATGATATCACATTGGGACTGCAGGGAAGTCAGCTGGTTAATCACTTCCCGTGTTCGTTCGTTCCAGCCTACGATTACAATATGTTCCTTCCCCTTGAACGTTGCTTTGCCTTCCAAATACGCATTTTGTGTCATGACCGTTTCCGCTGCAAGCATGACAAAATAAGTAGAAAGAAAACCTGCACCTACCAAGATGAGAATGATGCCAATCAGTCTGCCTTCAAACGATGTGGGAACAAAATCCCCATACCCCACAGTGGAAGTCGTAATAATCGCCCACCAGATCCCATCGAATAAGGAAGGGAAGGTATCGGGCTCGATGAAATGAATGATCGTTCCGAATGAAAGCATCAACGTAATGGCGATCGTGAATATACGAATAACTAAAGGCCAGCGCAAGAATCCATGAAACATTTGCTGCACCATACTACCAGCTCCTTTTCATCTGCACTGACCATTATTGCCTATTCAGGTTCTTCTAAAACTCAGAAAGCCATTCTTTCTTCAATAAACTGTACATATGCGCATCATATTGATGGTCATCTTGAAGAATATACTCTCTGAGTAACCCCTCCTGCTTGAAACCAAGCTTTTCAACCACTCTTGAAGAAGCTTTATTGTATGGGACAATCACTGCCCCAACACGGTTCATTTCTTTATCTGCAAATAGGTAGTTGAGTAACGGGGAGAGTGCCTCACCCATGATTCCCTTACCCCAGTGATCAGGGCTAAGGTCGTATCCGATTTCGCAACGCTTATACGCTTTCGAAATGCCGTGGAACCCGCATGTCCCGATCATCTTATTCGAATGCTTCTTCACGATGGCCCAGCGCATGGGACCGCCTGACTCCAAGTGCTTTTCGTAGTTCTCGACCATGCTTACCGCCACTTCTTTCGATTCAATCGGACTCATTCCGAAATAGCGGAGAACGTCAGCGGAAGTATAGAGTTCATAAAGAAAATCGACATCTTCCATCGTAATCTGCCTTAGTACGATTCTCTCTGTTTCAAATACTGGATATTTTCCCAAAATTATCAATCCCCTTTGTACATGAAAGTATACCATGTAAGGGGCCGGGGGAGGATAAGGAATTTCATAGTCTCTTTTACTATTGTACATGGTTTGTCATATGGGGAAGTTGCATGAGGAAGCATGATCTCTCGAAACACAAATGAACTGAACGTAAAAGCCCCTGTCAATTAGACAGAGACTGCTTCATCATGACTTCATTCCCGCAGATTGAGAATCCGGTCTTCCTATCCTTGAAGGAAATGATACGTCTTTCACGTCGGTCAGAAGAGATGGATCTAATTCAGAAACGGATGCTTGACCACAAAGGGCTAACGTCAAATCGAGGTCGGCCAGTATATTCCGGATGACTTCCTTCACTCCTTGTTCACCAGCCAGGGTCAATCCATACATATAGGGCCTGCCTAAGAGAACGGAACTCGCTCCGAGGGCCAATGCTTTCACGACATCCGCACCCCGTCGGATTCCACTGTCAAATAGTACAGGGATCCGTCCCTTCACAACCTGACAAATCACCGGCAATGAATCTAAAGCTCCAACGGCCCCGTCAACCTGTCTTCCACCATGATTGGAGACAATGATCCCATCTATTCCGTGATCGATGGCAAGCTTTGCGTCCTCGGGGTGTAGAATTCCTTTAAGAAGAATCGGCAGACTTGTATGAGCTCGCAGAAAATCCAGGTCATCCCACGTCAAACTGGCATTGCCAAACACTTTGGACCAAAGGGTGGCAGCTGCCTTACCGTCAACTTCAGGGGGATCTTTCAGCATTGAACGAAAGACAGGATCGCTCACATAATTCCCAACTCCTTCTCCCGACAGAAAGGGAAGATACGCGTTTTCAAGGTCTGATTCACGCCATGCCATCATCGGGGCATCAAGAGTAACGACGATTGCGGAGTATCCGGACGCTTCAGCCCTCCCCAGCATACTGGCTGCAATCTCGCGGTCGTTGCTCCAATATAGCTGAAACCATCTTGGGGAGTTGCCCATGACAGAAGCGATTTCCTCCATGGAGTAAGTAGAGGCTGAGCTTGCAATGAACGGAACATTCATGGATGATGCCGCACGTGCAGACGCCAGCTCCCCATCAGGGTGAACGATGGATTGCACTCCGATGGGAGCGAGCATAAGAGGGGAGGAGTAGGTATCTCCCCATAAAGTCACCTTCAGATCACGGTTTTCCACGTTATTCAGCATACGGGGAACAATCTGCCAGCGGTCGAAGGCATTTCTGTTGGCGCGCATCGTGTCCTCACCGCCGGCACCTCCAGCTACATAATAAAAAGGACCGTCTTCAAGCTTTTTCCGGGCCTTTTGTTCAAGCTCTTCAAACCGGAATGGAATGGAGGGACGGACCTTCCTCTGATAGATTTCATTTTGGACATGGTTTCCATACTGATTCATGGTATTCTTCTCCTTTCTTCTTTGCCGGAACAGGTACAAATAATAAGAAGGAAGCGTATATAATCGGCGAGCTTTTCCTTATAAGGAATGTTACTTATGGAATTCAGAAAAGTCAATTTATTTTAAAAAAGTATGAGGCCGATCAAACGACCGGACTCCTTTGGTATTGATAAGTAAAGACGATATCTCTCCATGCATTGTAGTAGTCGACGGTCGTACATACATTGTCACTGAATCGATGAACCGCCAACCATCTAAAAACATAAAAAAAGACGGCCTTATTTACAGATAAGGACGCCTTTTTTATGTATGGAGCATAGCGGGATCGAACCGCTGACCTTTTGGCTGCCAGCGAACGTTGAGTTATTAAATACGTTTAAATAAGTCAATATAGGTCGTTTTAATGTAAAAGAATTTACGGAAAAAACCCATTAAATAATCAAATGTGTGCTTTTGTGAACTTTTATGGTAATGTGCGCGGTCATTTGTAAAATAAAGTTGTACCTAGATAGAAATGGTTCTTTTCTTAGGGATTGTTGCTTTAAATGAACAAAGGAATTTTATGGTACTATATAATAAAAAAGAGTTTTTTCTGGAGGTAATAACAATTGAAATATGACGTAATTATCATTGGAGGGGGGCAAGCGGGGCTTTCAATGGGATACTACTTGAAGAAGAGTAATCTTTCTTACCTCATCTTGGATGAATTGTCTGAGATTGGCGAGGTGTGGAAAAATCGATATGATTCTTTACAGTTGTTTACGCCTTCTTATTTTAGCTCACTTCCAGGTTTTAATCTTGATTCAGATTCATATCCTACCAAAGATGATGTTGCTGATTACTTAAAGCAATATGTAAATAGATTCTCACTCCCTTTACAGATGAACACTAAGGTCAATAGATTATTTTTAATTAATGGTGAATTCGTAATAGAAACCAATCAATGTTCAATAAAGGCTAATAATGTTGTAGTGGCAACAGGACCTTTTCAAAAACCTTACATCCCTGATTTTTCATCGCTTATGTCTAAAGAGGTTTTACAAATTCATTCGTCAGAATACAAAAATCCAAGCCAATTAAAACTTGGCACAGTTCTAGTTGTAGGTGGAGGAAATTCCGGTGCCCAAATTGCTGATGAGTTATCAGAAGATAGGAAAGTGTTTTTATCTGTCGGACATAAAATGGTGTTTTTGCCCCAAGATGTTGGCAATAAAAGCATCTTTTGGTATCTGGATAAATTAGGAGTGTATAAAGCCAGTCATAATTCTCTGTTCGGAAAAATGTTAAAAAAGAGGCCAGACCCTATTTTTGGTTATAGGTTGAAAAGGGTAATTAAGAATGGAACTATAACATTAAAACCACGAGCAATTTCTTCTGAAAAAAATCTCATACTATTCGAAGACAAAACTCAAATAAAAGTAGATAATGTAGTCTGGGCAACCGGGTATAAACCAGATTACAACTGGATAGAGCTTGATGAAATATTCAACGATAAAGGATTTCCGATCCATAATAGGGGTGTAACTTCCCAAAAAGGGTTATTCTTTTTAGGGTTACCGTGGCAACATAATAGAAGTTCTGCTTTGATTCAAGGAGTAGGGGAAGATGCTAGTTATATATATAACCAACTAAAAGAATCAAATTCATAATGTTTATTCACAAAGTCATTTCATAAAGGAATGACTTTTTATACTTCACATAGGATATTGAGGATAGTACTTTTTGAATCTGGCAAGCACTGAGGAGTGTTTACCACCTTTGGGAATGATTTGGTTTTTCACAAATAGTTGCATAAATCATTCCTGGAAATATTCAAATGAATATTGTATTAATCTTTTAACATGTTCATCAACTAAATAATAATAAACAAGTTTTCCTTCTTTTCGGTATTGAGCCAAGCCCAGGTTTCTTAATAATCTTAAGTGATGAGAAGCGGTGGCTGTAGAAGAGCCTACTATGTTTGCAACATCGCAAACACAAAGTTCTGTTTCCAGCGAGAGTGCATAGGCAATTTTTAAACGAGTATCATCTGAAAGGATTTTAAACATCTGAGCAATATTCAGTGTATTTTGCTTTTCTATCTTTTCCTTTATTAAGGATACTTTTTCACTATCTATACAAGTAATTTCACATATATCTTTGTTTTTCAATTCAGTCACCTCATAGTAATAATAGAACTATCTACATTCTATCACGGTTCCCGTTCCAACAGAATCTGGTATTCTATATCGTGTATTTCAGCACAAATCAAATGGAAAAGGGACTCATTTTATAGAATGGATCCCTTTTCCATTTGAAAGTCATTAAATTCCTGGCATCATTAATAAATGGCTGGAACGTGACGAAGTTAGTAATTTGTAATAATGCTACCTGGATGCCTAGAATCCCGTAAAACCGCCAAATAAATAGTTCGTAAGAAAAGAAATGATGGGATTCATCCAATTAAAGTATAAAATGATTCCCATAAAGATCATTAAGTACCCACCGATTTTCATGATTTTTGTACTATACTTATTGATCCACTTTGCTTTACCAAGGAAAAAGCTTAGCACAAAGAACGGGACGGCAAAGCCAAGAATGTACCACGCCATGAAGAACAATCCTGCATTAGGGTTTGTAACACCAAGCGAAATGACTGCCGCCAGGATGGGACCTGTACAAGGGGTCCATCCGGCAGCAAAACCGATACCGATTAACATCGTACCCAAATAACCGGATGGCCGCCTTTTGAATTGTATCCTTTTGTCTTTCATCAAAAAATCGAGCTTAAGGAAACCTGATACCACCAATCCGAAAAATACGATGAGTATAGCTCCAATCTGACGGAGCAACTCTTTGTTCAGTATGAAAAAATTCCCGATGAAAGATCCCGATACTCCTAAAAATAAGAAGATGATTGAAAAACCAATCAAAAAGAAAACGGTGTGTAAAATGGCTTTTCTCTGCATTCCTTTGCGATTATTCAATTCATCTATGGACATGCCTGTTATATACGATAAAAAAGCTGGGTAGATAGGGAGCGTGCATGGTGATAGAAAAGACAGCAAGCCTGCCCCGAAAGCAAATAAAATGTTTAACTCTTGCACAATTTCAATTCTCCTTTATTGTTCTGGCTTGATCATATTCATATAGTCATGTATGTCTTGCTGTGACATACTTCCCGTAATTACTTTTACTACTTTTCCTTCAGGGTTTATTAGGAATGTCGTCGGGATAGGTCCTACTCCATATGTGTCAATCAATTCACGGTTTCGATCCATTGGGAAAGTGAAGCTCAGATCATATTTTTCAACAAATTTATTGACAAGGAAATTAGATTCTCCGATATTAACCGCTAGCGTTTCAACGCCTGTATCTTTAAATTGTTGGTAGCTCTTCTCCATGTATGGCATTTCTTTTTCACACGGTTTGCACCAAGTGCCCCAGAAGTTCAGAAATACTCCTTTCCCTCTATAATCACTTAATTGAACTGTATCACCGTCTAACGTTTCTAATTTAAAATCTGGTGCCATGTCCCCTTCCCCTATGATAGCTCGATCTTTCGTAGCATTTAGATAGAGTGTATAGGCGACTGCAGAGATTAATAGAAGTAAAATACCCGTCCGTACTAATCTTCTCTTTCTTTTTTTCATTGTTTTCCCTCACAGTTTCTAGTAGAATATGTTTGAATCTAATATATATTTGAATGTACATTTAAATTAACAGTTTAGTTTGTTTCGGGCAATAGGAAGGTAAGGCATTTTTACGCAGTTCAGAAGATTGTTGAAATTCTGTAATAAATTTGGTTCATTGATGATTCTGACAGCTGATATGATGAAGCTAGTTTTAATAATTTTGAAGAGGTGTACTTTTATGAAAAAATCATCCCCGATGAAATATCTGGTATTACTTACTGTTTTAGTGGCTGTCATTTTGGCGGCGATCGTTATGCTGAACAACAAGGCGCAAAACAAGGATGAAACCTTGGAGTCTCATCCAGACACAAAAAATCAGCCCCTTTTAGGTGAAAAGGATGCACCAGTTTCAGTGGTCGAGTTCGGTGATTTTAAGTGCCCTGCATGTAAGGCATGGGGGGAAAGCATCTATCCTCAACTAAAAGAAGATTTCATTGATACCGGGAAAGCGAATTTATCCTATGTAAATGTACTCTTTCACGGTGAGGAATCAACTTTGGGTGCGTTAGCTGCCGAGTCAGTTTATAAACACGATCCCGATTCTTATTGGGAATTCCAAAAAGAACTATTTAACCAGCAGCCTGAAGAAGATCATGATGCCCCGTGGATTACAGTGGAAAAGCTGTTGGAAGTTGCGGGGAATACGACCGATATGGACCTTGATCAGTTAAAGCAGGACATTGAGCAGCAAACGTTCAAGGAACAACTAGAGCTTGATAATTCCCTCGTGGAAGAGTTCAAGGTGGAAAAGACACCGACAGTGATCATCAATGGGGTAAAACTTGAGGATCCTTATGATTACGAGCGAATTAAATCGTTGATTGAAGAAGGGCAAGAATAGATGAAAGAAGTTAGCAAAAGTCAATATTTTCTTTATGGTGCATGGGTCGTTTCAATCATTGCAACACTCGGGAGTTTATATTTCAGTGAAATAAGAGGGTTCATTCCCTGTGAATTATGCTGGTTTCAAAGAATATTCATGTATCCATTGACGTTGATTCTGGGAGTGGCGACGTTTCAAAATGATAGCGGACTTAGAAAAATCATACTGCCTATGTCGATTGTTGGAGGTACGATTTCGATATTACATTATTTGGAGCAAAAAGTTGAAGGGTTCGGAGGAATCAAGCCTTGTGCGAGTGGTGTTCCCTGCAATGCCGAATATATTAATTGGGTGGGATTCATCACGATTCCATTCCTGGCCCTCACAGCTTTTGTATTTATTACTATTTTTACGCTGCTCTCAGCAAATAAAAGGTAATCAAGTAGCCAATATTCAAATGAAATGGAAATTGTATACAAGAAATGAGCCATGGAACATCATGGCTCATTTTATATTCGAATAACCAGGTAATCACCGTTCGTCATCTGTACAACATCTGCTTTTAAACCTTTCGCTATATCGACCGTCATTTGTTTTAATTCCTCAAGATTGTTGCTGTATAAAAGAAGGGGTCCTCCATTGATAACCCTGTCACGGTCTGAAGTTAAATATGCCAATATTTGATATGAAGGTTTCATTGAATTTTCCCTGCCCAAGAAGACTCACCCTTTCAAGTTGGTTTTCATAACAGCATGAGATTTTTTCGTGCTTTCGAGTAAGGGGCATTTTTTTACGGCTTCGATGAATGCATCTATATCGCGCTTGATTGGAACAAGGGTGATCATGACCTTTCCATCCACATAATCTTTTCTTGTGAATTGATAGCGTTTCACACCCAATGCCCGGCATGCTTCGAATAAAGCGGCCTGCCGTTGTCCGAAGTTATCCAGATTAATCCTGAAATGATTTTCTTTAGGGTAGATGACGACGGCCATTCCTTCTTCTGTAAATAGCTTTTCAGCGTTGTCTGTTCCGAGCAGGTTGCTGACATACATATCATCTACATAAAGGGATGAATGTTTTACGACAACTTTTCCTTCCTTTACCTCTGCAATATCCCCGATCGTCTTGCCTTTCGTAAATCTTTGCAAATAATATAAAAGTGCGAAACCCGCTAATGCACCTCCGACTATACAAATCAATAGATTGTTCAAATCGAGAGCGTTTCGGAGAAGGGAAATCGTGAAGGAAGTGACGAGTGCGACGATAAATGCAATATAATTTCTGGCTTCGAATGTTTTGGCAATTCCATCTATGTATGCTTTACCCCGGTAGGTGTATTCTGTCTCCTCCAAGTCACTCAAACTTTCCTTTTCCATTTTTCGTACATCTCTAAATTGCTGCAGGGCCAATGTCAGGAATGTCACAGCCACAAAGTTTTTGCTAAGTAACGCAGGAATTGCGACGGCCCCGAGTGCCGCTGCTACAAAACCCGTAATGATTTGAATAAGATAACCATTAGGGTAACTGGGATACTGCCTGAAGTCTTCTTTGATGGTTATGATCCTTGCGATCGTTCCAATTACAATCGCACTGACAATGGGAATTAGTTCATTTGATGTTATACCGGCTGATTCCATGGTGTATCACCTCGATTAATGGGATGGATCTGGATTAGTATTAGGAAATAGTTTGTTGTTTATGCGATGTTTATCCTTGCATTTATATGTGTATATGTGTTCATATTGGGATATTAATGAATAAGGAGGTTCAAATTGTGGAGACTGCCTTTCTATTAACGTGTTTATTTATTTTGATCATTGTACTTCTTTATACGTTCTTTATCATTGCTGCTTATAAGAAAGGAAAAAAGATGAAAAAATAGTGTAAGAGGAGCGTGATGCAAATTGTCCAAAAATCATTCATCTACCAAAAATACCAGGCTGGCCTTTTTCTTAAATCTAATTTTTACTATTATCGAGTTTATTGGAGGATATCTTACTAATAGTATGGCGATATTGTCTGATGCTGTACATGACTTGGGTGATAGTCTATCCTTGGGCGGGTCATGGTATTTACAGAGGCTCTCAAGTAAAGAAGGGAACAATAGGTATAGCTTCGGATATAAGAGGTTTTCAGCACTTGGCGCGTTGATCAGCGGGACGGTATTGCTGTTCGGGTCGATTTTCGTTTTGACTGAGGCTATACCGAGATTATTTAATCCTACTCATCCAGATGCCCAGGGGATGTTGTGGTTTGCCATATTAGGTGTGGCGATTAATGGATTTGCTGCATGGAGGCTACATAGTGGAAGCTCTATGAATGAAAAGGTGCTGTCCTGGCATCTTCTTGAGGACATTCTTGGCTGGGTAGGGGTCCTGATCATCAGTATCGTGATGATGTTTAAGGATATTCATATTCTCGATCCCATTCTTTCCATTGTGATTACTTGTTTTGTACTATTTAACGTTGTTAGAAACCTTATTAAAACGATGAAAGTCTTTCTTGATGCAGTTCCGGATGAAGTAGATTTGGATGCCGTTCGTGAACAAATCAAGAGTATAAACGGCGTGGATGAAGTTGACCATCTTCATATCTGGTCGATCGATGGAGAAGAGAATGCCATGATTACTCATTTATATACTTCGAAGGGTTTTGCATGGGAAAAACAAGGAGAGATAAAAGAGAAGGTAAGGGATTTAGTTTCACATCTTGATATTAAACATTCCACTATAGAAATTCATATAAAAGAAAACTAGGCATAAGAAACTGCCTAGTTTTTCTTCTTAGTATTAAAATAGCAGATTGCTGTCATATGACTCAGCAAAGCTACGGTAAGAATGGAAAAAATCATGTGTAAAGATGAAGAGAGTGGGCTGAGTTTTTCCGTCTTGGCAATAAATCCTCCAAAGGTTGTAAATGCAGCCAGTAAAATCAATAGCAAGGCTTGTTTCTTCAACACGTTAAACCTGAATGAAAGGAATACTGCATACCCTGTAGAGAAGAGTGTGACCATTCCTAAAACACCATGCATCAAATATACGAAGGTTGCCAGTTTGATATCTGCGGTGTTTATTTCGAATAGAAGTTGACTTAGTTCAAAATGTTTAAAGAGAGCACCTACTAGCACCTCTGTCATAAGAGCTGTAAATCCAACAAACAAAGGTATTCTTATTTCTTCCAAAACCCTGTTTTCAGGTCTTTTATTTAACCCTGCATGAAGGAAAATGAGAGAGATTAATAGAAATAGACTAAACATCACATCAAGTGTCGTGAAGCCGGTGGGTGTTCCCAGTAATACATTCATCCCGCCTATCATAGCTTGGATAAATAAGAGAATCATTGAAAGAACCGAAATGACTTTTACTGCTTTATCGGATGATTTCTTCCAAGTCAAGATTGCGTTTATAAGAATGACCAGCCCGAGAAGTGTGGTAAACAAACGGTGTGAATATTCGATCACTATGTGATAATCTGTTATATCAGGAATGATTTTCCCGTTACAAAATGGCCAATCAGTACCGCAGGCATCGCCTGAATTTGTGGCAACCACTAAGTTTCCAAGAATTAATGCAGCAATCGTTACATTGATTGTAAATAAGGAGAAATTATATTTCATTTTTCATAGTAGTCCTTTCATGTTAAAATAAATATTATATTTATATATGTTCATATATTAACAGGTTCGAGCGTTTCAGCACAAACGTTTAAAACGGTTTTCACATAACGTTCACCATTCATGTAATGCAAAATAAACAATAATAGATTTATGGAGTTGATAACAATTGGACTTTTTAAAGAAACAAATGAGAGACAACTTCTTTATGTTGACTCTCATCTTTTTAATTGCAAAATCATATGTAGTCAGCCGATTCGTCTTTAACTTGGAGATTGAGAATGTCATGCAGGAGCTGATTCTATTCTTGGCAAATGCAGGATCTATAATGCTCATCCTCTCCCTGGTGGCGATCGGTAAGAAAGAGACACTGAAATGGAAGCTTTTAGTCACCAATATCGTTGGAACTTTCATTCTCTATTTTAACGTGGTGTATTATCGGTTTTTCAATGACTTCATTACAATGCCGGTACTCTTTCAAACAGATAACGCATCGGATTTGGGAGAGAGTATAATCAGTTTAATGAATCCGTTGGATATCTTTTTGATTGCTGATTTTGTACTTATCTCTTATCTGTTTAAATATGTGAAGATAGTTGAAAACAAGAGAATACATTACAAATTTGCATTCGCTTCTGCCATTATTCTATTACTGAATATCGGACTTGCGAATATAGAACGCCCCCAGCTATTGACCAGGTCCTTTGACCGTCAGATGCTGGTGAAAAACTTAGGAGTGTTCAATTACCATCTGTATGATGGATTTCTGCAGGCTAAGACGAATATGAATCGGGCACTTGCTGATAATTCAGAGCTGGCTGAAGTATTGAACTACACAGAATCAATAAAGAGGCCGGTAAATGAAGAAATAACGGGGGTTGCAAAAGGAAAGAATGTGTTTGTTATTTCACTTGAATCTACTCAGAACTTTGTAATAAATAATAAAGTGGATGGAAAAGTGATCACACCTTTTTTGAACCAGTTAATCAGTCAGGAGGATACGTATTATTTTAACAATTTCTATCATCAAACAGGACAAGGGAAAACGTCCGATTCTGAGTTCTTGTTTGAAAATTCATTGTATGGACTGCCAAGAGGAGCAGCATTTTTCACTCATGCTCAAAACGAGTATAATGGGCTTCCATCTTTGTTAAAAGAAAAGGGATATACAACATCGGTGTTCCATGCTAACAACAAAAGCTTTTGGAACAGGGATGTTATGTATAAAAACCTGGGGTATGATAACTACTACTCCCAGTCGTATTATGAGGTGAATAATGAAAACTCGATAGGCTGGGGTTTGAAGGATCAATCATTTTATGAACAGTCGATTCCATATTTAAAAGAGCTTTCACAGCCTTTTTATTCAAAATTCATCACGTTGACGAACCATTTCCCTTTTTCTCTTGAACAAGAGGATGAGTCGATCCCGGAATGGACATCAAATGACGGGACGGTGAATCGTTACTTCACTACAGTCAGATATGAAGATGAAGCGTTAAAGCAATTTTTTGAAAGGTTGAAAGAAGAAGGTTTATACGAGAACTCGGTCTTCATCATCATGGGGGACCATTATGGAATCTCTCAAAATCATAATGAAGCAATGGGGCAGTATTTAGGTAAAGAAATAACCCCATTCGTAAATACCCAGCTTCAACAGGTCCCGATGATTGTTCATATTCCAGGTGAAACAAATGGACGCACCATATCAAATGTAAGCGGACAAATCGATGTGAAACCTACCATATTAAACATGTTGGGGATAAAGCCAGATAAAGACATCCAGTTCGGATCGGATTTATTTACGAAGGATCCTGATCAGTTTGTCGTACTCCGAGACGGCAGCTTCATTACAGATAAGTACGTGTATACCGATCAGAAGTGTTATGACAAGAGTACAGAAAAGCTGACGGAACAAAATGCATGTGAGCCCTATATCAAACAGGCAGAAGACGAATTAAAATATTCTGATCAGGTGGTCTATGGGGACCTGTTACGGTTTTTAGAAGAGAAACAAGATGAATAACGTAAAGAAAAAGCTGAAGTTACCAGAGGTAACTTCAGCTTTTTATCTTGGTGCCCATAGAATCACTGTAACTCCTAAGAGGCAAATAGCTGCACCGATAAAGTCATACATGTCCGGGGTGTTCTTATCAACCCACCATCCCCACAGAATTGCGAGAACGACAAATACTCCGCCATATGCAGCATATACCCTTCCAAACGTGGGGAAGTTCTGCAGAGTAGGGATGATCCCATAAAGAACCAGGATAAGGCTTCCCCATACTCCATACCACGGAGAAGCGTTCTCCCTCAGCCATAACCAGACGAGATACCCTCCTCCGATTTCAGCCAGCCCGGCAATGATAAATAATATGATGGCAGTTAACAAATAGAAACGACCTCCCTTTCATAAAAGCCAGATCTGATCATATCACAGACCTGGTGATGATATATTATAACCATCCGAAGATCCTTGCTAATTGAGCAATTGCGAACGTGACTGCTATAGCCAAACCTGTAGGGATTGCAAAGGACAAGAATGTCCACTTTTTACTTTTTGTTTCTTTATAAATATTAATCAGGGTCGTTCCGCAAGGGTAGTGGAGTAGTGAAAATAACATCATATTTAAAGCTGTGATCCAGGTCCACCCTTGATCAATGAAAATTTTCTTTAATGAATCCAGATCCTCCACCTCGATCATTGCTCCGGTCGATAAGTATCCCATTAATAGGATTGGGAGAACGATCTCATTTGCAGGGAGCCCCAGAATGAATGCCATTAAGATAAATCCATCCAAGCCAAGCTGTTGTGCGAACGGATCGAGAAACTGGACGATATGCATTAAGATACTCGTATCTCCGACCATGATATTAGCCAGAATCCAAGTTAGTACCCCAGCTGGGGCAGCAATGACAATGGCTCTTTTTAATACAAAGGCTGATTTATCAATTGTCGCTCTTATGATGGTGTTCATAAATTGTGGTTTGCGGTATGGAGGCAGTTCCAATGTGTAATGGGTTGGAACTCCCTTGAGTGCAGTTTTTGAAAGAATCCATGAGACTGCAAGTGTAACAATAATACCAAACACGACCATTCCGACCACAACTCCTGCAGTTACAAGAGTTCCAGCAGCACCGGTGAATCCGGCAGCCATAAATATGGATGCAAGCAATATTAGTGTTGGCCATCGGCCGTTACAAGGAACGAAATTATTGGTAAGGATCGCAAGCATTCTTTCACGAGGCGATTCAATGATCCTCGTAGACATGATGGCAGCTGCATTGCATCCGAATCCCATTGCCATTGTGAGGGATTGTTTACCGTGTGCACCGGTTTTTTTAAACAAACGATCCATATTAAAGGCTACTCTGGGCAGATATCCGTAATTTTCTAAAAGGGCAAACATTGGAAAGAAGATGGCCATGGGCGGCAGCATAACGCTGATCACCCAGGATGTTCCTCTGTAAAGCCCCAATACTAGTACCCCGTGAAGCCAATCAGGAGCGTTGATGGTCTGGAATCCCAATGTCAGGTATCCTTCAAGCCATCCAAAAAAGCTGGCAAGCATGGAAGAGGGAACATTAGCGCCGGCAATTGTTAAATAAATGACGATTCCCAGCATAGCAAGCATAATTGGAAACCCAAATAATCTTGAAGTAAGGATTTTATCAAGTTTTTCTGTGTGTAACAATTTGCTTTGATCCTTCACTTTTGTCACGTCTTGACAAATGGCCTGTGTATGCCGGAATGCACTTGATACAATTTCATCACGAATTGATTCAGAGGAAAGATTAAAGGCTTTTTGTTTAAGTAAAGTGATTTCACCACTACTCTCCTGATGCAAATTCATACTCTTTCCCTCCTTGTCTGTTCTTTAATACCCGCTGATTTAATTCTTCAATAACACTTTCATCACCTTCTAACAGTCGCAGTGCAATCCACCTTGATGGTAGAAAATCATTATATACAGCTTCGATGTCAGGCTGTAACGTTGAGATTTTATTTTCTATTTCCTCGGAGTACTTGATATTAATGGGAGCAAACGTACGGTTGTTCTTTACGGTGTCACTGATTGTGTTCAGCATGTTTTCTATTCCGATTTTATTCCGGGCTGATATTTTCAATACAGGTACTCCAAGTGTGTTACGTAGTTTTTGTTCATCGATATGAATTCCCTTTTTTTCAGCTTCATCAATTAAATTCAAGCAAATCACTACTTTGTTCGTAATCTCCATCACCTGTAAAGCAATATTGAGATTTCTCTCTAAGGAGGTGGAGTCTAATACAACAATCGTGATATCCGGTTTTTCAAAAGCAATATAATTCCGGGCGATTTCTTCATCAAGTGAATTTGAAAATAGCGAATACGTCCCAGGCAGATCAATGATTTCATATGAGGTCTGCAGATGATCGAAGTAACCCTTTGACTGGGATACAGTCTTACCCGGCCAGTTTCCTGTGTGCTGGCGTAAACCTGTCAACAGGTTGAACAAAGTTGATTTCCCGGTATTCGGATTACCTGCCAGTGCAATACGGTATGTTCCTTGGTTATCCAATTAAACCAGCTCCCCGATAATTTTTATACTTTCTTCTTTTCTTAAAGCAATCATTGTATTACTTACTCGATATGCGATGGGATCTCCTAAAGGACTTTTCTTAACGGACGTGATAATGCCCCCGGGTACAAAACCCAAATCTAATAATCGTCTTCTCATTACCCCAGTAAGATGCAATTCAGTAATCCTCATACTTTTGCCTTCTTCAAGGTCATATAGTCTATTTGTGGACAAAGCCATTTGTTTTACCACCCTTCACATATTTTTTATTAAGTTTATTTTTTTTCCTTAGTGCAACTTTTTCTTTATCGTATGACCGAAATTTGATTTTGTCAATAGATTTATTGACGAATGTTTGTACTCTTTACTGAATAAAGTTAACTAGTGGAAAGGGGGAATGCTGATATTCACATTTATATAGGTTTATACGTAGGGATTCCTTTATTCATAGGGGCTGTAATCGGTATATTCACATATAATCAGATTGGCCATTATAAAAAAATCCTCACGAACTTGATTGGGATAGGCATGGTTTTATTTATAATATTGGAGTTCATTCCGCATATTATTGGGAAGTACGATTACACTGGTGTCTTGTTGGGGAGTACAAGTGCTGTTATCTTCTTTTATGCATTGACACAGCTTACTGATCGGCAAATATGCACGAGCAGGAGGCTGCCATTCATTGCATTGATTTCAGGTTTTATTCTGCATAGTATTCCGACTGGTTTCAGTATTGGGGTCACGTCAGCCATCGATGGAATATTGGCGATGAAGCAGTTGAAGGGGATGTTCATCCACCACTTAGGTGAGGGGGTAGGAATAGCGGGTCTATTGTTCAAACAAGGAAATGAGGTGCGTCTTGCTTCCGGGGGTGCTTCTGTAATCGTTATTACTCTGGTCTTTTATTTTTCTGTGTTGGCGGGTACTAATTATCAAGTGAATGAACATATGGCAAACTGGGTTGTTGGTGTTGCACTAGGATCGCTAATCTATGCGTTGATGCATTTATTTGAAACGTGAGGGAAATCTGTTTGACAAAAGCAGATCTTTTTTTTATCATATAAATCATAATACATGAACATATAATCATATATAGGAATAGGATAGGAGTGTCAGTATGGGGGAAAATGAAAAAGACGAGAAATTAATTGAATTGAACAAACCAAAGGTTGAACAGCTAGAAACGAGTGATTGCGAAGACATTGATGAGGAAACGCTCTTTATTGTGACTCAGACATTTAAAGCTTTATCTGAGCCTACGCGTGTAAAGATTCTTCATCTGCTTGCACAGGAAGAACATTCAGTTAATCAGATTGCGGAAAAACTTTCATTATTGCAAACAACTGTTTCACACCAGCTGCGTTTTCTGAAGAATTTACGCTTGGTTAAATATAGAAGAGAAGGAACGACTCTATATTACTCTGCTGATGACGATCACGTGATGAATATGCTTCAACAAACCATGCACCACGCCAGACATCACTAATTTTTTAATGGGGGATACAATATGAACGAATATAAACTGCAAGGACTCTCATGCGGAAATTGCGCGAGGGAAATGGAAGAGGAAATCAATAAGCTCGAGAATGGGGAAGGCTCCAAAATACTTTATAACAGCAGTAAGATGGTTCTGACTGAAGGTGTCGATCTTAAAAGGGTTGAAAAAATCCTTTCTTCGGATGGAGCTGCCATCTTGAAAGATCAAGAAGGTGACAATAATTCCCATGACCACGATCATGATCATTCTCATTCTCACACTAACAGCAGTACCATGAAGATCTTGCTGGGAATCTCTACAATCATTTTTCTATCTGCCATATATGTCGATACACAATTGGACAATATAGTACCCGTTCTTATGTACTTAACAGCAGCTGCAACAAGTGGTTATCCGACATTCATCAAAGGAGCAAAAAACTTACTTAAGTTCAAATTCAATATTGATACTCTCATGACAATCGCGCTCATCGGTGCTTTTTCGATTGGGGAATGGAAAGAAGGAACATTGGTTGCCATCCTGTTCGGGCTCAATGAACTGCTTGAAGGAATGGGGATGGAAAAGGCCAGGAAGTCGATGGAAGAACTGCTGAAGGTTGCACCTAAAGAAGCGATTCTCCTTGAAGGCAGAGAAGAAAGAGTGGTTCCCATCAGCTCGCTGAAGATTGAAGACATTGTCCTGGTCAAATCTGGACAAAAGATTCCTTCCGATGGAGTGGTTCAATCAGGTAAAAGCTCTGTCAATGAAGCAGCCATCACCGGAGAAGCCATGCCGGTCGAAAAGGGACCCGACGAAAAGGTGTTTGGTGGAAGTATCAATAATGAAGGCGTATTAAAGGTAAGGATCTCAAAAGAATACAAAGATTCTTCACTAGCAAAAATCCTGCACCTGGTGGAAGAAGCTCAGGAAACAAAAACACCGACAGAACAATTCATAAACAAATTTGCCCGATATTACACACCGCTCATTATGGCAGTTTCCGCATTAGTGATGCTGGTACCGCCTCTTCTTTTAGATGGGGATTGGGGTTCATGGTTTTATCAAGGGCTGGCTGTTCTCATTGTCGGATGTCCATGTGCATTGATTCTTTCTTCTCCAATTGCCATCGTCTCCGGTATTGCCCGTAACGCGAAGAACGGAATCCTTGTCAAAGGCGGCGTTTTCCTTGAGCAGCTAGGGAAGATTGATACGATTGCATTTGATAAAACCGGAACTCTGACCAAAGGGCATCCTTATGTAGAGGAAACGGTGGTGTACGAGAAAGAAAACTTTTTCCGAATAGCTGGGTCAATAGAGAAATCCTCTTCACACCCAATTGCAAAAGCAGTCATGAAAAAGATAAGCGAAGACGCTGAAAGCCAAACATATTCAGAACCGGAAGAGATCAATACGATCTCGGGTCAAGGAGTATCCGCAGTAATCGATGGGAAAACCTACAAAGTCGGAAATGAGAAAAGCCTCGATTTTTCCGTTCCGTCTGAAGTGAAGAGAAGAATTCAAACGCTAAAAGACATGGGATATACGCTTGTGATTGTGTCAAGTGATACAGAAGTTCTTGGACTATTTGGGATCACGGATGAAATCAGGGAAGAAAGTAAGGAAATTATAGGAGACCTTTATTTAGCTGGTATTAAAAATGCGGTCATGTTGACAGGCGACCATGACAAGACAGCAGAAAAAGTGGCAAAACAAGTGGGACTGACAGACTATTTTGCTGGTCTTCTTCCGGATGAAAAAGTCTCTAAAGTAAAAGAACTCACAAGTCAAGGAAAGGTTGCCATGGTGGGAGACGGTATTAACGATGCTCCAGCATTGGCGACAGCGGATTTGGGAATCGCAATGGGCAAGGGAACGGACAGTGCGATTGAAACAGCCGATATCGTATTGATGCAGGATCATCTCGGAAAGCTCCCATCAGCCATAAAGATTGCTAAACGGGTCAATAAAATTATTAAGATCAACATCTCATTGGCATTGGGATTAAAGCTGATTGCATTGCTCTTGACCATTCCAGGGTTACTGACACTATGGATTGCCATCTTATCAGATATGGGCGCAACTATTTTGGTCACATTGATAAGTCTTACGGTTATGCTGGGGGAAAAACAAAAAGCTATAGAATAAATAAAAGGAGCAGGGTGGTTTCTGCTCCTTTTATTCATGATTGTCACATTATGATCACTTTTCATACATTGTCCAGCCCGATGCTCGTGATACATTTATGATAATTAATACACTGGAGGACGAATAATGAAGAAATATTATTGGATTAGTATTCTCATCTCTGCAATGCTTGTTCTTTCCGGGTGTGCAGAATTTGAAGCGGAAACAGATTGGCAGGTAAGGGATTTCAGCTATACAAATCAAAATAATGAAGAGGTAGGATTGAAAGATCTTAAAGGCGACATTTGGATAGCGGACTTTATCTTTACCAGTTGTGAAACTGTTTGCCCGCCAATGACATATAACCTAACGAAAATTCAAAAACAATTAGAAGAGGAAGGAATCAACGATGTCCAATTTGTTTCATTCAGCGTTGATCCGGAAGTTGATACTCCGGAAAAATTGAAAGAATACATAAGCAACTATGAAGCGGATACAAAGAAGTGGGATCTGCTCACTGGATATGACCAAAAAGAAATCAGCTCACTTGCCGAAGAGTCGTTTAAGGTATTGGTAAGGGATGATCCTTCCTCAGATCAAGTCATACACGGCACTAGCTTCTATTTGGTGAATAAAGAAGGGAAAGTCGTCAAGAATTACAGCGGGGTACAGGATGTCCCTTATGAAGAAATCGTATCCGACATCAAGCTTTTGAAAAAATCGTATGAATAGGGTGGAATAGATGAAAAAAAGAATCATTTTCTTGTTTAGTATCATGCTTTCAATTGGGATTCTGGCAGCTTGCGGGTCCGACGAAAAGCAAAATGACAAAGAAGAAGGTCAAGTGCCTCAAATGTTAGAAGTTAAAGTGAAAACCGATCCGGGTGAGCTTTCGGCCGGTAAAACCACTCAAGTAAGCGCCATCGTTACCCAAGGTGAAGAAAAGGTGTCCGATGCAGATGAAGTCCTGTTTGAAATCTGGAAGGAAGGTGTATCTGAGGAAGATCACATAAAGAAAGAGGCTGAGCTTAAAGAGGATGGAATATATGCCATCGACTATACGTTCGATGAAAAAGGGAAGTATTTCATCATTGCCCATGTAACAGCAAGGGACCTTCACAACATGCCAAAAGTAGAAGTGAATGTTCAATAGAAAGCAGGTGCAGCAGACTTGGGATTATTTAAATATATTCGAATTGCGAGTATCATCTTGATTGTCGGGATGGCTGTATTCTTTTATGTGCCATTTAACTTAAGCCCTCCGGATTCAACCAGAGTGATCCTTGATCATGATAAAAAGACGTATATTGCGCCTCCTTGTTTCAATCAGGCTGATGCTACAAATTTCTTGGAAGAAACAACTGTTGGTAAAATTGATGAACTTGATTATGAAGCAAATTCTTCGTGTACGGAAGAAGCACTCACTGAAAAGAGGACGACTTTATTTCACCGCGTGACAGGGGAGTCTGAATTTGAATGGTGATGCACAATAGAAAGGAATGAAAAGATGGATATCATTAACCTCATTTTGGCTTATTTGGTTTTATCAATTCCTGCAGGTCTAGTAGTCCTGTTTTTTAAGAGAAAGTCATCCAAAGAGCTTAAAAAGTTGGAACAAACAGGTGATCATTCAGGGTCTGTTGCATCACCTGACAATAAGTAGTGCCGCTATATCGCCTGCTGCTATCTTGGTACATCAGTACTTATCAAAGAGCTTGTCCATATGGATGAGCTCTTTTTGTTGTTTCCGAATTACCCGTGTATTTTACCCTAAGCACAAATTCCAATTAATTTTGACACACATATTAGAAATTGATAATATGTTAGTTATACATATTAGAAAAACCTAATGTGATGGGAGACAAGGATATGAGTACAAAAGTTGACTTGAATACAAAGGTGAAGTTCCTGCATGGATTTGCCCACAAAATCAGGATACAGATATTAGAGAGTATCAAAACGGAAGAAAAGACAGTTTCTCAGATTGTAGGGGAACTGGATGGGAGCCAATCGAGCATTTCCCAGCATCTTGCCTGCTTAAGAGGTTGCGGTCTGATTGTCGGGAGGCAGGAAGGAAAGTATACGTATTATAGTGTAAGCAACCAGCATGTCCGTGATTTGCTTGATATGTTTGACGTGGTGCTGGATGAAGTTGAAAATGATGTTGCGTGCTGCAGCAATCATATCGTGTAGAGGGTGGATTGAATGGGAGAGTCATGTTGCAACTCAAGAGAAAAAGAAACCAACAAGGAGACCGGAACAGCAAGCTGCTGCAGCAGTCAAGGTAATGCTGAGAAAAAACAAGAACCTAAAGGCTGCTGCAACAGCCAAGAAACTTCGCGTAAAAAGGAAGAGGGATTGGTTGCGTTCAACCATGAACGCAACCAAATCGAAGAAAATAAAGATTCTGAGAAATCATGCTGCAGCAGTACTGGAACGACCGAACATGTTGATGTGAAAAACGGGTCTTGCTGCTCATCCAGCAATCATAGGACTAGGGAGACTGAAGCTTTTTCATCCACATCTGAAAAAGCTGATTACCGGATTTATGGGATGGATTGCCCTTCTTGTGGATTGTCGATTGAAAAAGCTCTCGTAAAGGTGGAGGGAATTGACGAAGCGAAGGTGAACTATAATTCTGCAAAGCTTCAAGTAGCAGGCAGCAATTTTGATTTGGTAGAATCAGAAGTACAAAAACTCGGATTTAAGATCGAACCCATAAATCAAAACAGGAATCTGAAGATATATGCTGTTGAGGGGATGGATTGTGGAAGCTGCGCCAAGAGCATTGAAAACCATTTAAATACGATTCCTGAAGTCCGGCATGTAAGTGTCAATTTCTCAACGGGAAAAATGAAAGTGGATCATGAGAACCGTGTGGAAGACATCGTTTCTGAAGTTTCAAAGATTGGATTTCATGCATCCTTGCAATCAAAGCAGGATGGAAGCACTGAAAATTCAAATAGAAAAGAAGGATATGGAGTCATCATCACTTCCGGAATTTTGATTGCTCTTGGTTTCTTAGGGTCGTTAACAGATGTTTCCTATCTGGTGACCACACTGTTGTATGCAGCTGCTATGTTCATCAGCGGCTATAAGCCGGTTAAAAGTGCTTATTATTCGATCAAAAGCCGTTCGTTGGACATGAATGTATTGATGTCAGCAGCTGCAATTGGGGCAGCATTGATTGGGGAGTGGCTTGAAGGAGCCACGGTGGTTTGGCTGTTTGCCTTGGGAACTTCCCTTCAAAACATGTCAATTGAGAAAACCAGACATTCTATCCGGAACTTGATGAATCTGGCACCATCTGAAGCATGGATTAAAGCAGAGGCACAGTTAAAGAAGAAGCCAGTGGAAGAAGTGAAGATTGGTGAAGTAATAATTGTGAAACCCGGGGACAGAATCCCGCTGGACGGGGAAATTATAACTGGTGAATCAAGTATCAATCAAGCCCCAATCACCGGTGAATCCATCCCGGTGGATAAAGAAGCCGGAGACTTGGTCTATGCGGGAACAATAAACGAGAATGGGTCTCTTGAAATAAGTGTCACGAAGCTTGCTGAAGATACAACCATTGCAAAAATTATTCACCTGGTGGAGGAAGCCCAGGAACAGAAGGCCCCTACCCAGGCGTTCATCGATAAGTTTGCAGCTGTGTATACGCCTATTGTGTTCGTGCTCGCGTTGGTCGTCATGGTTCTTCCGCCACTGGTTGGCTTTGGTACTTGGGGAGATTGGTTTTACAAAGGGCTCGAATTGTTAGTCGTTGCCTGTCCATGTGCCCTGGTCATTTCCACACCTGTAGCGATTGTCTCGGCAATTGGCAATGCAGCGAAGAACGGTGTTTTAATCAAAGGTGGTACATTCCTTGAAAAAGCAGGAGCGATTACGGCCATTGCGTTTGATAAAACGGGTACCTTAACCGAAGGGAAGCCAAAGGTTTCTGAAGTAAAGGCGTTTCATGCAACAGAAGAAGAGTTGTTATCCGTTGCTCTGACATTAGAAGAGTATTCGACACATCCGATTGCACAAACTATTGTAGGGTTTGCCAATGAGAAAGGGATTGAATCTAAAGATGGGGAGTTCTTTAAAAGCATAGTGGGAAAAGGGGTTCAGGCTACCATTGATGGGGTCATACACTATGCAGGAAATTCAAGGCTATTTGAAGAAATGAACCTCCCTTTAGACGAGGCTGAAACAATCGTTCAAGAGCTACAAAGCACAGGGAAGACGGTCGTGATCGTCGGTACAAAACAGGAGATCCTCGGAGTCATTTCTGTTGCTGACTCGATCCGTACAACGACTGTAAAAGCATTGGATGGTTTGAAAAAAGTTGGAATTGGCCAGGTCGTGATGCTGACCGGCGATAATGAAGGCACCGCCAAAATGATTTCAAAGGAAGCATGCGTCAATCGTTATTTTGCTGAGCTTTTACCTCAAGATAAGGTAGATGCCATTAAGAAGTTACAAAGCGAAGGCCACAAGGTAGCGATGGTCGGGGACGGCATTAACGATGCGCCTGCACTTGCCACCGCTGATTTAGGAATCGCAATGGGCGGTGCAGGCACAGACACTGCGATGGAAACGGCCGACATTGTATTAATGGCGGATAATCTTGAAAAACTGCCTCACACGATCAATTTGAGCAGAAAAGCACTCACAATCATCAAACAAAACATCTGGTTCTCGTTGATTGTGAAATTTGTTGCATTGGCATTGATTTTCCCTGGCTGGCTGACACTGTGGCTGGCAGTTCTGAGCGATACAGGGGCTGCAATCATTGTCATATTAAATGCTCTTCGCCTTTTAAAAGTAAAATAGTTGAGAGCTGTTTCCGTGTTGATCAGACCACTTTTAATTAAGTGGTCTGTTTTTGATTGATAGCTTCTTTGTTAAGTCAAAGAAGCTCACATCCTTTCTGTTATTAAATGCTGGATTGCAAATTCTTTTGCTGAACACAAATATCAATTGACCAGGTATCTCCGGTGAGCATTACGGTTTATACCCACAAAATATGCACTATCCATGCAAACGAAAAATAACTTTCTACGAGCGATAAAAATATTATTTATTCGTTTATTGGCATGATAACTGGATACAGTAATTATGTAACAAATAACTCAAATCCCAAGGAGGAATGTAAGATGTCACATGAAAGGTACCAATCTGCTATCAAAGCGCTGCATGAGTGTATGGAAGCTTGTAATCATTGCTACGATGCTTGTTTAAAGGAAGAAGATATCAACATGATGAAAGAGTGCATCCGGTTAGATCGAGAATGTGCGGATATGTGTGCATACTTAGAACAATCCCTAGTAAGAGGGACACCATTCGCATCTGAACTGGCTCAAGTGTGTGCGAAGATTTGTGAAATGTGTGGAGAAGAATGTAAGAAACATGATCATGATCATTGTCAAGAATGTGCAGATGCTTGCTTTAATTGTGCAGAAGAGTGTAAAAAACTCGCTTAAACATAAACAGGGGAGACAGTTCGAATGTCTCTCCTGTTTTATGATAAGAAATCAAAATGAGAAACGATATTTTGACTATTCAAGTGAATGCTTATCCTTAATACATATGCGTTTATTGTTTTGCATAAATTATTCATATTTTCAGGGAAAGATATAGTTAAGGTAGAAAATGATGTTAGGAGTGGTGAAAACTGACGACAAACATTGAAGGCAAAAAGGTTCAAGAAGCAGATAATAACAGAAAAAAGATAAAGCTGATCCTTCTACTCGCTCTACCCGCAGTTGTGGAGAACTTTTTTCAGACTATCTTAGGTTTCGTTGATACGTACTTTGTTTCAAAATTGGGCCTAATACAAGTATCGGCTGTAGGGGTAACAAATGCTATACTCGCTATATATTTCGCTCTATTCATGGCCCTTGGGGTCGCGGCTAATGTATATATTGCTAACTTTATAGGTGCCAATAAAATAGAGAAGGCACGGCACATTGCACAACAATCAATTATTGTAACGATTGTTGTGGGTATAGTCACTGGAATTATTACTATATTTTTTGCAGAACCGTTGCTTAAATTAATGGGGATTGAGAGCAATGTACTGGATGCAGGGGTGACATATTTTAGGATTGTTGCCATTCCATCTGTATTTATGGCCTTGATGTTCGTTTTGAGTGCTATTCTCAGGGGGGCAGGTGACACAAAGTCCCCGATGAAGACGAGTATTATCATCAACATTGTGAATGCGGCACTGGATTACGTGTTTATCTTTGGTTTTTGGGTCATACCTGAAATGGGAATAGTCGGTGCAGCAACTGCTACAGTCGTAGCACGTGCACTAGGAACTTTTATACTATTTCGCTATACTCAAAAAAATACTTCTTTAACTTTCAAAAAAGAATATTGGAAAGTAGATCCTGTTCATTTAAAAGAGCTGTTTATCCTAGGGACTCCCGCAGCAGGAGAACGATTGATTATGAGGGCCGGTCAAATTGTGTATTTTGGATTTGTTGTTGCTCTTGGAACAAATGTTTTCGCAGCTCATCAGATTGCAGGTAACATTGAAGTGTTCTCTTACATGATCGGGTTTGGATTTGCCACAGCAGCAACGATTCTGGTAGGTCAGCAGGTTGGAGCCGGTAAGTTTGATGAAGCGAAAACATATGCAAAACTGTGTGTGTTTTTAGCAGTTGGTAGTATGGCTGTCTTTGGACTCATATTATTTAGCTTAGGCGGATGGACAGGAAGTTTATTTACACAAGACAAAGTAGTGATCGGAAACATTGGAACAGCATTGAAAGTCTCAGGAGTGTTTCAGCCATTTTTGGCAGTTGTCCTTGTTTTAACAGGTGCCTTTCAAGGAGCGAATAATACAAAATTTCCGATGTATTTAACAGGAATCGGTATGTGGGCTATCCGAACGTTACTTGTTTATGTATTGGGCATTCAGCTTGAATGGGGGCTGCTAGGTGTCTGGATGGCGATTGGTTTGGATATTGCCTTTAGAGCCGTCGTACTAACCCTACAATTTCATCGTGACAAGTGGATTGTGGTGAAAGTGGAGCCGGAAGAAGACCCAGAATCTCATTGCCACCCTCAAACATCGAAGGAGAATATGTCAGCGTGTGTGAATAACTACTAAAAAAAGATGGAGCGATTCTTGGCTCCATCTTTTTTTATTTCATGATTTAGTGGTGTCCCCCGTCACTTTCTGCAACGATTTCAAGCTTGTTATCGATTATCCCCTGGGTCTCATAAGAGATGGTTTCAATACTCCCCATTAAATAGGAATGATTATATGGACCTTCTTGGGGACTATCTTGAAAAGTAGGTTTAATCTTTGCAAGGAAATGATAAACAGAGTCCTCCAGTTTACCTTGGTTCAGCCAAATTAGCGGACAATGCTTTCCCAGGTGGGAAAATGGAGCTGTAGTAATGGCCAATTCAGGCTGGGAGGTTGAGATGAAGGAAAGCCCCCTCCCTGGCTTGTCGATACCCCATCCAAAACCACTATCCTGGTCTTTAAACATTGTGAATTCAATTGAGACTTCGACGGGATTATCTCCTGGAATTCTAGTAACGCTACCATACGTGCTCAGTTCTTCTTCTACTTGTTTAGAAATTATTTTTTCAGGTCCTACAATATAAATATTTGGATTCTTTCTTTTCTTCAGGGCTTTAATTGTTTCTAATGGAACGCCATTCGTTTCTACATATAAAATGGGCTCAGGCATATGAGCAATCCAATAACCAGCTACTAGAGAAAAAAGCTTTGCATGATCCTCGGAGGATACAACGAGGATGTTTTCAGGATACTCATCTGTCAATCTTGCATATTCCTCATCGACTTTAAAAGCAAACTGAGCAGCCGTCTCTGCTGTTAACGATTTAACCTTATAAGAAGCCAATTGTTCATTCACATGATCAGTAATGTCTCCCATAACCATTATTTGAATCCCTTCAGAATTTCCTTTAGGTTGTAGTCTGTCGATTTCATTAAGCACTTCTTCCGACACACCTTCCGAGTCAAAATGAAAAACAGGTCCGTTATTTGGGTGATGAATAAAATTTACCGAGGCCAAGCCAATACTCCACGATTTATTCGGGAAAAGAATAACCGTGCCAGGTCTCGTTTCATCATGTGTGGCCGGCCAAATCATTTGGGAAGTATAGATTGAAGCCTCCAGCGTATTATCTGTATTTAGTCTCGAGACATTTTTCGTATCATACGTCTTAAGGTTAACCCCTGCGCGATCATTATAAGAATTAGGTTTACTGGCAAACTGTTCTAATTGTTTATGTGTTTTCATCGAATCCTCCTAAAAATATTAGATGTATAATTAGATATTTTCCCAGAAGATTTGCAGATTGTTTGCACATGAAAGGATTCAATATTTATTCGATGATTTTTTGGGTGTGAATTATTTTTTATTGATTAATCTAAAGTATTAATATTGATTACGAAAGAAGCTTTAAGAGTGGGGAGGTGGTTAAATTACATATCACATTCTAAAAAAAAGAACCCTTTAATTAAGTTACGATCAGCAAACCGGTCATACCTCTTTCTTTATGACCAGGGACGGTACAGAAAAATTCATAAACTCCTTTTTCGGTAGGAAGAAATTCTAGTTGATTTGAACTGTTGGCTTGAGCATGAAGATGGAATGATTCATTGGATATTGATGAGTGGTGGGCATGCCCGCCATTTGAATTAGGCGCATTAGCAGTAATTCCTTTAATTTCAATATCGTGTTCAACTTGATCATCATTTTGTAACACAATTCTGGCAGGTGTGTCTTTTACAACAGTTATGGTGGATGACAGATAACGCATTTCGGATGCAATGATGTTGATTGTGTGTATATCCTGAGTCTGGTTTGAACCGTTATGATCAGGGTGAGATTGATGCTCCGTCTGCTCTTTAGTTGATTCTGAATGTGGCGAAGCAGTAGATTTAAAAAGTAGTTCACCTGAAAAGAAAAATGCAAAGATGGTGATGAAGACGGCTAAAGGCTTAAATAGCCATTTCTTTGTAATTAGGTCTTGTTCAGGTTTGGTTCGCGGAAAAATGAAAAATAGAAATATAGAGCATAATGAAAGTCCTGACAAAATTTTTAAAATCATAATAGATTCTTTAAAAGAAATCATTTCTCCTAACATTGCGCCCATCATACCACCCATCAATCCTGCCATTAATCCTTCAATGGAAGATAGAGGACTATGGATGATTCCTATCAACAGTCCGGCAATACCTCCTATTCCTATAGATAACAAAGTGGAATAGAATAAATCCCCTTGATATTGTGAGCCGAACATTACTCCAAGCGTCAATCCAAAACTCATCCCTGTGTACATGGAAATCATCATGTATGACATGGAATGTAACTGTTCTTTTAATATTTTCCCTATAATCATACAAGCCAAAACTAAGAGAAAAAGAGTGATAGAAATAAATAATTGATATGGTTGAATCGTTATCTCCTCCTTTGTTTGCTTACATGATATGAGAAGAAAAGACAGGCCATTCCAAAATTATTGAAATCATTTAATCTATAAAAAATAAACTCCTTAAAACTCAATACTTATCAATTTCATAAACAAATATTATCTGATTATCGATTGTTCATATATTGCTTTTTAAACTAAGAAGCAAGAAAAAAAGAAATCATGAAATAGTGATAAAGGTGATTCTGGAACAAGCAGGAACGATTATTATTACTAATAGAGCAGTTTTAGGTAAAGGAAGGTTAATACACATATTTCGACTAATTCCGGCAATTCGTACCAATATTCACCTATCTTAAGAGGACAATTTTAATTGTGAAATAATCGCTGGGTTACTCAGAGGTATTGGTTAAAATGATACCTTAAACATAAAGAAGAGACAGAAGATAGACAAACAATTTAAAGATTTAAGAGTGCATATATGGTTTAATGAATTTTATCGAGATGAAGTATAAAAACGAAAACTCCACTCGTAAGTTGTCTCGTCAATACCTACGTTAGAGCAGTTTTCGTTTTCTTTTTATCTAAAATGCAGATTTATATAATTTTTGGTAGCCAACATTGTTTTATGGTAAGGCATTTTTTTGTGTAAGTCCAGAATTCCACTTTTCCAGAGCCTAAGAGTATATAAATTAATCAGTAAGGTTTTATCATTCCGGCTGGTTATTAGCTTCAGGGTCTGGAGTGAAACTTGGTGTAAAACCATTGTATTTTACCATATTCACCATTCCGGCACTTGCATGATGAAGATCGTGACAATGGAATAGCCAGTTTCCGGGGTTATCTGCCTTAAATGCCACTACGTATTCATCTCCGGGCTTTAAATTTATTGTATCTTTCCAAATGGGTGAACCTTCTATTGGTTTACCGTTTTTACTCAATACTTGAAAAAAGTGTCCGTGTAGATGCATGGGGTGGTCATCACTTTTCGAATTGTTCGTCAATGTAACTTTTACAAGGTCGTTTTCATTTACCTTGATATTTTCTGTATTAGGGAATGTATTATCATTGATTGTATAGGCCATTCCTTCGTGGTTCATTGTGGTATTCAAATCCATTGTATATTCGACATCATATTGTTGATCAAGGCTGAACTTAGTCTCCTCAGGTTCCCCGTACGATGTAAAGTTAAATTCCGGCAATTTTTGAGCTTGATTTGACTTATCTACGCTGGTCTCGGCACCTTCATATTTTATTAAAGTCTTCATTCCTTTTGTGCCTTCCATTTCACCATGACATTCGAGGAACCACTCACCAGGATTGTCTGCAGTAAATTCGATATCATAGCGTTCACCTGGAGCGATGGAGACAACTTCGTCTTTAAGTTTCTGTGGATTCGTTATTTCCTGACCGTCAATTGCGACCACTTTATAATCATGTCCATGTAAATGTATCTTGTGGGACATAAAGCCAACGTTCACAAGGCGAAGTCGAACCTTTTCTCCTTCCTTGACTTTGAGTGGTTCTATTGCTTCCCCACTTTTACCGTTTATGGAGAATACATCGTACTCACTCATATCATGACCCATAGAATTTCCCTCATCGTTCTCCATTTTTTCAGAGTTTTCGTTCTGACCCCCTTCTGAATTCATTTTTTCATGGTCCATGCCTCCCATCTCATCCATACCCGAGTTCTTTTCTTCGCTTATCCATTCATCGAGCATTAGCGTATAATCTCTGTCATAGCTGACTTCCTTTGGCTCGACAATTAAAGATCCATAGAGCCCTTTATCCATTTGTTCGACTGCATTTTGATGGGTATGGTACATATAGGTACCTGCATCTTCAGGAGTGAATTCATACTGGAAAGTTTCTCCGGGTTGAACGGCATTCTGAGTAACCCCTGGGATCCCATCCATGTCATTAGGAACAGTAATGCCATGCCAGTGAATAGTAACTGGGACATCTAATTCATTCTTTAAATTAATTTTTACTTTTTCCCCTTGTTTGACTCGAAGTTGTGAACCTGGAACTGATCCGTTAAAGGTTAATGCGTTAACGCTGGTTGTAGGAGTTAGTTGATGGATTCCTTCTTTTGCAGTGATTGTAAATTCGTTACCTGTCAATGTTTCTGTATCGACTGTCTTTACTCCATCTGATTGACCGTCAGAATTAGTTGAACTTTGTTTGGTGTTATCGTTGGATTCACTATGCTCCATGCCGCCCATTTCGTCTTCTTGTGAAGAGCATGCAGTTAACATAATTGTTAAAAACAGGAAAAAACTAAATAAAATTAACTTTTTCATCTTGTTACCTCCATAAAAGTTATAACTTAAGATTAAGTGAAATAAATGCAAAACTTAAGGAAATAGATTTATGTAATAAAAAGTTCACAATTAAATAAAAAAGTGTTTTAATTCATAATTTCTCCTTATTTATCAGATAAACTATCCTATTAAAAGGAGGTATGTTTTACAGTGGAGGACATAAACACGATAGACCGTATAGCAATAGAAGTTGGACCCTTTACTGTTTACTGGTATGGAGTAATAATAGGGTTAGGTATACTGATAGGGTTCTTGCTGGCTACTAAAGAGTCCAGAAAGACAGGTCTGGACCATAACGTATTTCCGGATCTTTTGATTTGGGCAATTCCTATTTCCATTCTTTTTGCAAGAATCTATTATGTTAGTTTTGAATGGGAATACTATAAAGAAAACCCGTTGAATATCATTGCTGTCTGGGAAGGCGGAATAGCCATTCATGGTGCGTTGATTGGGGCGGTATTAACCACAATTATTTACTGTTATAAAAAAGGCATATCTTTTTGGAAAGTCGCCGATATTGCTGCACCGAGTTTGATCTTGGCTCAATCTATTGGACGATGGGGTAATTTCATCAATCAGGAGGCTCATGGAACTCAAGTGAGCAGAGAGTTTCTAGAATCAATGTTCCTGCCTGACTTTATAGTCGATCAGATGTTCATCGAGGGTAATTATTATCATCCGACATTTCTTTATGAATCAATGTGGAATTTATTGGGATTTATTGTTTTGATCACTATTAGAAAAAAGTTCACAAAATTAAAGCAGGGAGATGTGTTCCTCACTTACCTGATTTGGTATTCCACGGGCAGATTTTTTGTTGAAGGAATGAGGACAGACAGTCTAATGCTTACAGACAGTATTCGAGTAGCTCAATTGGTTTCGTTGCTCATTATTTACATAGCTATATTTCTGATGTATTACCGTAGAAAGAAGTATAGACTTGAACCTTATCTTCACAACTATCGGAGGCACTAATGACTTGCGACGCTCAACGGCTGTGCAGCATTGAAATTATGTGATGCATGTGCATCTAAATTTGTATGCTGAAGTATGCCCTCAGTAACAGGTGCATCCCAATGACAGTATAATTACAATTATTGAACTTATTATGAAGCATAACAGCCATGCAATTTGACTGTTATGCTTTTTTGTTAATAGTAAAGGTATTGATTTTCATGAATTCTGCATATTTTTAGGGCATTACTAATTGAAAGATTGTTTATGAAGGAGGAATATTTGGATGAATCAACAAAATTCACATGATCATCATCGGCACCGAGAGTCTCACGGAGAACCAGGGATGAAAAATGAACATGTACACGGGGAGCAGGAAGATCATGCTTCTCATCATGCCCATATGGTTGATGACTTTAAACGAAGGTTCTATATTTCGCTCATCATCACTATTCCGATACTGATTTTCTCACCTATGATTCAGGAATTCTTAGGGATAGATTTAAGATTTACTGGCGATATGTATATTTTATTCGGCCTTGCTACGTTTATATTCTTTTATGGTGGATGGCCATTTCTTGAAGGGTCCTGGAAAGAGTTAAAGCGAAAAGAACCTGGAATGATGACACTGATTGCTTTGGCCATAACCGTAGCCTATGTCTATAGTTCGCTTACGGTATTTGGTCTTTCTGGAAAAAACTTCTTCTGGGAGTTGGCAACGTTGATTGACATCATGCTCCTTGGCCACTGGATTGAAATGAAATCGGTCATGGGTGCTTCACGTGCATTGGAGGAGTTAGTGAAGTTAATGCCGTCAGAAGCTCACCTCGTCGATGAAGAAGGAAATGTAAAAGATGTTCCGACTTCAGAATTGAAACAGGGGGACAAGGTTTTGATTAAGCCGGGGGAAAAAGTACCGGTCGATGGAACGATCATTAAAGGAGAATCCTCACTTGATGAGTCAATGTTAACAGGGGAATCAGTGCCTGTTGAAAAATTCAAGGAAGATCAAGTCATTGGCGGTTCAATCAATGGTGAAGGCTCCTTGACAGTTTCAGTGGAGAAAACAGGGGAAGACAGTTATCTCTCACAGGTCGTGACGATGGTGAAAGAAGCACAGGAATCAAAGTCACGAACACAAGACTTATCAAACCGTGCAGCTAAATGGTTGTTTTATATAGCTCTTTTAGCGGGCATCATTACAATGGCAGTGTGGCTGTTAATAGGGGAAAGTTTTGTTTACGCATTGGAAAGAATGGTAACAGTCATGGTTATTGCCTGTCCGCACGCATTGGGGCTGGCTGCTCCACTCGTAGTCGCAAGGTCGACGGCTATTGCTGCGAAGAGGGGGCTGTTAATTCGAGATCGTGCTAGCTTTGAAGGGGCAAGAATCCTTGATGCAATTGTATTCGACAAAACTGGAACGTTGACAGAAGGTAAGTTTGGTATCACTGATATACAATTGGTTGAAAGTTCGGAAGAAGAAGTTATAAGGCTCGCTGCCTCATTGGAAGCCCAGTCAGAGCACCCAATTGCAAGAGGGATTTTCGAGGAAGCTGAAAAACGTTCAATTAAGTTATCTGAACCGGAAAACTTCCAATCCATTACAGGTAAGGGCCTTAAAGGGACCATTAATGGCAAGAGCGTAAGAGTGGTCAGTCCTGGTTATATGGCTGAAGAGAAGATTTCCTATGATAAAGATATTTATGAAAAACTATCCGGTGAAGGAAAAACTGTAGTGTTTGTACTTGTTGAAGGAGAATTATCTGCCATGATTGCTCTGGCGGATAAGGTGAGGGAAAGCTCGAAGGAAGCCATGAAACGGTTAAAAGAACTTAACATCCGTGCAATGATGCTGACAGGAGACAACAAGCAGGTGGCAAACTGGGTGGCGAATAGTTTAGATCTTGATGAGGTTTATGCAGAAGTGTTGCCTCACCAAAAAGCTGATAAGATCAAGGAGGTGAAAAAAGAAGGTCTGAGAGTAGCAATGACAGGTGACGGTGTAAATGATGCACCGGCTCTTGCAAACGCCGACCTTGGTATAGCGGTGGGAGCAGGTACTGATGTGGCAATGGAAACAGCGGATGTTATTTTGGTAAAGAGTAATCCGAATGATGTTGTGTCCATTATTTCATTATCGAAAGCAACGTATCGGAAGATGATTCAAAACTTATGGTGGGCTGCCGGCTATAACATTGTAGCCATTCCGCTGGCAGCTGGAGTACTGTACAATGCAGGAATTGTACTGAGTCCGGCAATCGGAGCGGTACTAATGTCACTCAGTACCGTGATAGTAGCTATTAATGCACGTTTATTGAAAGTTTAAGGTTTTTTTGAGTAACGCGCAGGTGACTTACTTGAGGAACACTCTAAGAAATTTAACAGCATAGATCACAAGATAGGAAAAGAGCATCTCTTTCGATGCTCTTTTCCTATATATGCATTTGAAAATACATATATCATATACTTTTTCATGAGAATTTCTTATTAATTGTTGGTTTACAAACTCCAATACGTGAGCGTATCAAAAACCCCAAGGATAACTAAGGCTGCCCCAGAAAACTTCTGAACCAAGGAACCTACCCTTCTGCTTTTCTTAATCAACGTTCCATCAAGTTCCAAAAAGCTAATCATGAATAGAATAATTAAAAGTGGAATAGATGTAGCGATTCCAAACAATGAAGGTAGTATAAAGCCTGAAGGAGAAGAAATGGCAACTGGCATTAGGGTTACAAAGAATAAAATAAACATAGTTGGACAAAAAGCAACTGAAAAACTGATTCCCATCCAGAGCGATCCCCATTTCCCCTCTTTAAATGAAATTGGAATCCAACTTGATAGTTTATTAATGAAACGCAACTTGAAGAAGCCTAATAAAAATAAACCAATAAAAATAATCATGGGACCTATAACCTTCCGGAATGCAGAGAAAAAAATAGTGCTATTGGATCTGAAATCATTTCCAATCCACCAAAATAATAGACCAAGCAAAGAGAATGCAATGACTTTTCCTGCTATGAAAAAAAGTACTTCTGTCCACTTCATTTTAGACTGGATACTGCTGGTTCCATAAATAGTAATAGCGCTGATATTCGTAGTGAGCTGACAGGGCGCGAGTGAACCGATTAATCCTAAGATTAATGCAACTAAAATAGGAAAATCCATTAAACTATCCACCATATTGTAAAACGGGAGACTTAATGTATTACTGATTCTAGTTAGTATTTCATACATACTTACACAACCTTATTCATTATTATCACTCAGGTCTTCCACTGTCCATAATTTCAGTCCAGTTCTTGCCGCCGTCAGACGTACGGTAGATATCATTTTTGTATGTCACTATCGTCATTTCTGACTGATTCTTTGGATTTTGTGCTATGAACATGATAGGATTTTCGTTATTCATTGAAGGTAACGTTAATTCTACTTCTTCAATTTTTGTGCTTTAGAGGAACATCCGGTTATTAGTAATCCAGATCCAATTAATATACCCATTGCTTTATTAAGTTTCATATAATTTTCTCCTGCCTTCTTGTTTATTTATACTTTCCATTGATAACCAAATCCCCAAATGGTGGTCAAGTGGTTCTCAATGGGAAAGTGAGCGGATTTTAACTTGTCACGAAGATTCCGGATATGAGAATCTACCGTGCGGATTTCAGTTTCCGCATGATTATCCCATACCATCAATAGAAGCTGCTGCCTTGTATACACTTGTTCAGGCTTCTTCATTAATGCTTCTAGTAATTTAAATTCCTTCAAAGTGAGTGATATTTGCTTTTCATTATGAATTAGTGTGAATGACTGATAATTCAAACTAAAATCCCCTCTGATTAAGAGGTGTGAGTTAAGTGTTTGGAACTCATTCTTGTGCCTTCTCAAAGCTGCTTTAATTTTGGCCAGGAGCACTTCTTCGTCAAATGGTTTTGTGAGATAATCGTCTGCTCCGAGTTCAAGTCCTCTGATAAGATCGGCTTTTGTGTCCCTTGCAGTAAGCATGATGATTGGGACCGACGAAAACGTCCTGATCTTTTCACATACTTCCCAACCAGACATCTCTGGCATCATGATATCAAGCAGCAGTAAATCAAATTCTCTCTTCCTCAAATGCTGGATGGCTTCATGACCATTGTTAGTTTTAACACATGAGTACCCATGCGGTTTGAGAAAAAGTTCAATGAGATTCAGCATTCTCGCCTCATCATCTACAATAAGAATGTTTTTCATTTAGAGCCCTCCTTGATAGGAATAAACAATTGTATAATCGTTCCTTTTCCGATTGTACTCTTCACCTGAATATCACCACTATGTGCTTCGACCAGCTCTTTTACAATTGATAGTCCAAGCCCTGATCCCCCATGTTCTCTTGAACGAGACTTTTCAACGCGATATAAGCGTGTGAAAATATTCGGAATTTCATCTTCAGGGATACCGATACCTTCATCTTCAAGCGAGAAGATAGCATTCTTCGAGTCAGAGGTGACAGTAAGAGTAACCATCGTATCTTTATTTGAATATTTCTTAGCGTTATCCAGCAGATTCAAGAAAATTTGTTCCAGACGTATCGGATCTGCATAGATGACCATGTTAGTTGTACAATTTACAAAATGTAATTGAATGTTTTGATTAACAAATGCCGGCTTAACCTTCGTATATAATCTATTTAATAAAGGCCCAATTTCCACTGTTTCCTTGTAAATAGTAAAGGTATTTTCATCAAGCTTTGCAAGTTCAAAAAGATTTTCCACTAGCTGGACAATTGTACCGGTCTCCTCCTCGATAATTTGAAGATATTCCCTTCGCTCCTGCTCCCCGATTTCTTTTCTCTGTGCAATAGTAGTATAACCTTGCACGTAAGTTAGAGGAGTTCTAAGTTCATGAGAGATACTTGCTAGAAATTCAGCTCTCTCTGCTTTTATTGTCTTTAGATCATCAGACAACTTTTGTATAGCTTGAGACAATTGGCCAATTTCATCATTTCCTGCTTGAGGAAGCATAACATCATAATCTCCTCTATTGATTCTCTCGGTTGCAGACTTCATTTTAATTAGGGGCCGGGTTAAAATCTTGGAAAGAATAAAATGAATAATAATCATTAGGGCTAAACTAAGCCAGCCTGCAATTAGAAAGTGAGAGTTTAGTTCCTTGATTAACTTTCTTAAAGGACCAGTGGGTTTAAACATAAAGATATAACCTTCTTGAGAATTTGCACGATAGGAAGACACAGATACAATGTAATCGTCATTTCGGTAGTCATTTTTTAGCATATTGCTATTGGGATAGGAAGCTACAAAAGTTTTCTCTATAACCCTTACCATTCCATCTGAAACCTTGTCCGAAGAAATAATGATATTCTTTTGTTTGTCAGTAACAACAACAATTGCACTTGTTTTTGATTCCATTAAGGCTATATGCTGTAGGGTTTGCTGAGTATAGTTATCCTCTAATACGTCGCGATGACTTTCACCTCTTGATTGAATGGAATTTATTTCTTCATCTATTCTACTGTTCACGATACTTTCGTGGAGAAAAATCAAGATGAAAACAACCAAAATAAATACTGCGATCGTGAAATATACCGTTAACTTGGTAGATATCTTCATTATCAAACCTCAATTCTGAACTATTAATAAGTTTACATTTTATTTTTGAAGAATTTGTGCAGTTTTAACAGTTAACTCTAGCTTATAAATAGTTTTTGTTTCTACATATATTTTGCATATCTACAGGGTAAAATTTTAATGAAACGTAAGTAAGGAGGAGTCAACATGACAATCAAAAGAATTGCTTTGCTTTTCGTAACACTATCTATTCTTGTTCTAGGAGCTTGTTCTAGCAACAACGGGGAAAAGACAGAAAACAACGAAAACCAAAGTGATCAAGAGAAGATGGAAGAAAAAGAAGATATGGATGATATGGACGATATGGACCATGGTGAAATGAATCATTCTGGTTCGGGTGAAGTTCCAGAAGGCTTGAAGGAGGCAGAAAACCCTAAATATGCAGTCGGAAGCAATGCCTTACTCGAAACGGATCATATGCCGGGGATGAAAGGTGCAGAGGCGACTATCCAAGGTGCTTATGACACTGTAGTATACACTGTTTCTTATACGCCTACAAACGGTGGTGAAAAAGTTAAAAACCACAAGTGGGTCATCCATGAAGAACTGGAGAACCCCAGGGAAGAACCATATAAGCAGGGAGATGAAGTCGTATTAAATGCCAACCACATGGAAGGAATGGATGGTGCTAAAGCCACGATTGATTCAGCTGAAGAAACAACCGTCTATATGGTCGATTACACTCCAACGGATGGCGGAGAAGAAGTGAAAAATCATAAATGGGTTACGGAAAGTGAGCTGTCATCCAAAGAACAATGATAAACGAAAAGAGCTTATCCGTACATTAAAGTGTACCCTTTGTAAAGGACATTTAAAAAAAGCCTAAGTTGCTTCTAAAAGATGATCTCTGTATTGAACAGGGGTCATCTTTTTTCGATTCCATTGATATCTATAGTGATTATAATAAGTGATGTATTGCTTAGTGACTAATTCCATAGTCATTCTGTCAGACAAATGGTAAGCAAGAGCTTCTCCGCTCGAGCCATCCAATATCATAGATAAATAAGCCCTGGAATTTTTTCCATAGTTCAACAAGTAAGTGATGTCTGTTAATAAAGGACTTCTCCGGGTTTACCCTTATTGAATTGGTGCTCTAGTAGGTTAGGGACCACAGAGTGTTCCTGGGTTGCCTTCATTAGACGCCTATATGGATTCGCCCTCCGGAAGGGGCAAACGATGTTATACTTCTTCATAATTCTTCGTATTCTTTTCAAGTTATAGACAATCTTAAATTGACCCGCCAAAGTCATTTTGATTTGACGCGCCCCTTTCTTGCGATTCTTAAAACGGAATGCTTTTAAGATGATTTCCTTCACTTCTTCATCTTTTGCTTCTCGTTGTTTTCTAAGCTCTTGAGGCTCGTGAGAGTGGTATTGATAATAAGCACTTCTAGAAACTCCTGCGATTCCACAGAGGTATCTCACCATTTTTTTAAGCTTATATTTCTTTATTACGAAACGAATGAGAATGAACTTTTGACTAGGAGAGAGGACTACTTTTTTAGCCCCCTTTCCGCGAACCGAATCTTTTTTAGAAGTTCATTTTCGGCCTTAAGTAGGTTGATTTGCGTTTCCAATCGAGCGTTCTTTTCCTTAAGGGACAACTCTAGTTCTCTAGGTCTCCCGGAATTACCTTTCCTTGTGTCATTGAGCCCCAAAACTCTGTGATTTAAGGATGCCGAACCATTCTCCAATTCGTTTATGTACAGGCAACAGACGACTGGACAGATAGACCGTTGGGGTCTCAATCTGCTCAAATTGAATCAGTAAGGATTGAAGAATAAACAACCAGTAATCAATCAAAGTAGAAAACCATTTCCTCCACCTGTAAATCGTAGATTCATCAGCTGCCACCGTCAGGTGGGCTGTTTGGAAAATGGTTTCCTCAATGACATTTGCAGCGTATCGTTTATATGGGATCATTAAGTCAGGAAGTTCGTGGTGAATCTCGCCGCACTGAAGGCATCGGAGCCTCCCGATGATAAACGTTCGGGCCATGCCTCTTTCATCTTTTAACTTTCTCTCCCTTGAACCGATGACCTTGAAGTCCTGATGATTACAACAGGGTTAAGGAACCTTTTCTGCACATTTAATAAAAAACGCCTTTATCGGCGGATTCCACTATGATATAATCAGTCTTACGTAGCGCCACTGGTAATGGCCGGCATCATGGAAGGCGTCTTTTCCTTTCTTCAGGGTAATTAAGGACATTATATCCGTCAATCCCAGGACAAACAATACCGTCAACAAGTGGACGTTTTTAATCAGCATTAACAAATATGGAAGAAAAAATGATGCGGTAGTGAACAACTACCGCATCATTTTTCGTTTTTAACAGACTAACTCTTAGACTCGTTCTGTATAGGTAACATAACTACGAAAGTCGTCCCTTCTCCTTTCGAACTTGTCACTTTGATATCCCCACCATGTATTTCAACAAAACTTTTTGCAATAGAAAGCCCAAGTCCTGCACCACCCTCATCACGTTTACGAGACTCATCTACACGATAAAAACGCTCAAAAATAAAGGGGAGTTTTGGCTCATCAATACCAGGTCCTGTATCTTTAAAACTTAGAATTACTGAATTACCTTCCACATTTACATTAACCGTAACTGTTCCGTTATCAGGAGTATAACGAAGTGCGTTACCAAGAAGATTAACAATGACTTGGGTTATACGGTCTTGGTCAATTTCGATGGATATATCATTAGAACTTTTATTTAAATGAAGCTTAATACCTTTTTCGTCTGCAAACCATTCAAACTGTGAAAGAATAGCTTCCATAAAAATATTTATTTCTGTACGTTTTTTGTGAAGTGGCAATGTTTTAGACTCTGCAAGACTAAGCTGTTGCAAGTCATTGACCAGTCTTGAGTGACGATATACTTCATCACTTACGTTTAAAATGACTTCTTCTGTTGCTTCAAGGGCACCAGCTTGGATTGACTCTAATTTTGCACGAATAATAGAAAGAGGAGTTCTCAACTCATGTGCAACATCAGCCACAAGAGATTTTCGTATATGCTCGGTTCGCTCTAATGTATCTGTCATCTGATTAAAAGCATCACCAAGTTGTTTGAATTCATCATTTGAAGTAATCTTTACCCTGAATTTTTTGGTATTACCTTTTGAAACATGTTCAATACCTGATACGAGCTGTGAAAGGGGGTTAGTTATTTTCTTGGAAAGAAAGAACCCAATGATCAAAGTAATCATGCCAGCAAATAGAAAACCAAAAAGAATCGTTAAATTGACCGATTGGACAAATTGTTGTTCTAGACGAGAAACAGAATCGTTTTTAATGGGATACGCAATCATGTTCCCGATGGTTTCTCCTTTAATGACAAGAGGTTCTTTAACTGAAAAGTTCTTGTCCTCCATCTTTTTCTGTGCTGTATTTGCTACTATTTCCCCCGAAGCATCTAAAACAACGATTCCAATAGTTCCTCCCATACCTCCCATCATACTTCTCATATTCATGTTCATTCTATTTGCATTTTCAAGAGCTTGTTCTACACCTTTTAATGAGCCTGTTGAATTATAATAGGAGATCAGTGCGTGCTGCATCATTTCAACCTTCATCTGATCACTTTCCGAAAGATAATTTTCAAATATCTTTTCTATACGTGTTTGAAAAAATAGAGTTTGAAAGAGACCCATAAATATAATGACAGTAGCTAATGAAATGAGGACCTTACCTCTCAGCTTCATGCTTCCACTCCCAAACGGTAACCTATCCCGTAAACAGTTTGAATCGTTGCAGAAGACCCTAGCTCTGACAGTTTTCTTCTTAAGTTGCTGACATGGGTATCAATGGAACGTTCATAATTAACAAATGCTTCTCCAACGGCAATGTTCATAAGTTGTAATCTGCTATAAACTCTACCCGGTTTTTCTACAAGTGTCGTTAAAATTTTAAATTCTGTAGGGGTTAAATTTACCCTTGTATCGTTGACATAAACTTCGTATGTGTTTAGGTTAATTTTTATATCTGCTTTCTGAATCCATTCATCGTCTGCTTGTTCTTCAGACGTTCGCCTTAACACCGCCTTCATTCTAGCAACAACTTCACGTAAACTAAACGGTTTTGTAATATAGTCATCTGCACCAATCTCAAGTCCCAACAGTTTATCGATCTCATCTGTTTTAGCTGTTAGCATAATGACTGGCGTTTTATTTTTGTCCATTCGCAATTCTCGTAACGTCACATAACCATCCTTTTCAGGCATCATGACATCAAGCAAAATGATATCGACATTTTGTTTCTCTTCAATGAGATGTAACGCCTCATTGCCATTACGAGCATTTATCGTTTGATAACCTTCATTTTGTAAGAATGTTGAAATTGATTCTCTTAATTCGTCTTGATCATCTACTATCATTACTGTTTTTTTCATCGGAAAGGTACCCCTCGTATCCATTTGTATTTTTCGTTTTTTAGCACAAAAAACAAACATAAACCTTGATAAAAGTTTATCAAGGTTTAATCTCTATAATCAAATTTTATCCGTATCTGTCAACTCATGAAGTCGTTGTCTGTAATCCTCTGTATCGATTTCTCCTCGGGAGTATCGCTGTCTTAGTACTTCAACTGCGTTGACAGTTTGGCTTGATTTATCTCCTGATGACAATTTTCGTATCGCTAATACAATTAACCAAATAACAAGCCCCCAAAAAATTAACATAAAAATCCCACCAAACATCATCATTGGAAACCCACCTCCTAAACATTCTGCACCATTATTCCACATATACAAACAACCCCTTTATGATCTATTTATTTGGACTCATCGAAAGACCCGTTACAAGGAAACATTCCTGTAGTATTTAGCATCATTCCGATGTTGTCACTCATGGAAAGTAACATTTCTTTTTGTTGCTCTGTTATCACGGTTCCTTCTTTCTCTAATTGTTTCATCTCTTTTTGAACAACTTTCTCCAACTCGTTCGTCAATTTATCCACCTTTACTCCTTGCTCACCTGCAATCGTGTTAAGTGATTTTTCACTTTGAATTTCTTTTTGAAGTTGAACTGTTGTCATACCCAGTGTCTTGGCAGCTTCGCTAAAGAGATCAGTCATTAAGTCATTCATATTAGACATGGTATTCATCATCTCATTCATATTTCCCATCATACCCATTCCATTCGAATCACCCATTATATTCATCATTTCGGAACCTTGATTCGAAACCATCATTTGATTTTGGCCCATGATATTTGAAGATGTATCATTGATCCCAGTACTAGAACTGGCATATGAAAGGACTGATCCTCCAGTCATTGATCCAATTGCAAAGGCCCCAACAAGCCCTGCCACTATTGATAATTTTTTCATCTGAACTCACTCCTGTTTTAATTATAAGTGGAAAGTGTAATTCCTTTCCCTTATTAACAATATAACCGACCAATTTTCAGAACTTATCAGGAGAATGTCAAGAACTTGTTAAGATTATTGATAAACGACCTACAGTTGGGAAAATTAATTAAAACAAACTTCTAAATAAGTGAGGAAGCCAAATGAAAATATAAAGAAAGCTTAACTTGATACAGTATGAGACACAGTACAAATGGACAATTCCTTTTATCGAAAGGTACTACAAGAACTATCAGGTGAACTACATCTTCATCTTCCGTTAAATGGGGAAATAACTGAAGAGCATCCAACTGATTGGGACCTATTGCCTTCTTCAATTATTGGGACAGCAAGAAAACAAGAGTTATCTCTTTCTTTATAGAGGGAGTTAATTTAACAATACATACATTCTTGGCATTAAGCACAGCCTCGAAGTTTTTAAGACCTGGAAGATCGTACGCAGGAGACAGCCGACAGGGGGAGTATGAGTATGATTGGCGGTACAGCCATCTCCTTATCGTTATGTGTTTTGCCAATTGCTCTGGTTTCTACTCCGATCCAAAACTTTCAGTTATTTTGGGTGAACTTATTTTTTGTTGCTTTGATTCCAACTGTTTTTTTAATTTTAGTATTAAAAAACAAAAAATCAGGGCTTATATTATGGAATATACTTCTTTTAGATTTCTTATTACTTTTCTATGTGTTTGTGATACTTAAATGGATGTTAAATGTATTTTAATAGACAGTTATAACGAAATCAGAAATATTTTGACCTTAGGTATTGCAACTGATCATTTTAAATAGAAACATTTCTCCATACTTTCTTCATAAATTTCAATTAAACTTACCTTTGACCAAATGAATAGGGTGATAACTTGTACGAATTTTTTTCAAGAATAAGCAATGTTCTATCTGAACCGTTTATAAACCTAACGTATGGAACAGAAGGAGTTCCTATATTTTTTGCTTTTATATTAGGGATTGTTGGTGCACTTGCCCCATGTCAATTTACAGGTAATATAGGGGCTATCACGCTTTATGGAAATAAATCTTTACAGAAGGGTTTGGCTTGGTCGGAAGTTGTCTTTTTTACCTTGGGAAAAATCCTCACTTTTACTGCAATAGGATTGTTAGCGTGGTCTTTAGGTAATGAGTTTCAGCAAGAAATTACGGAATTCTTTCCATGGATGCGGAAAGTAATCGGTCCAGTTTTATTATTATCTGGCCTGTTTATGCTGGGGATCATCAAGCTAAGGGGGACCTTAACGTTATTGAAAATTCCGAGTGATTTTATCAAAGAAGGTAAACTGGGCTCTTTCTTAATGGGAGTCAGCTTTTCTTTAGGTTTCTGTCCAACGATGTTTGTATTATTCTTCGTAAGTTTAATGCCGGTTGTCGTATCAACTTCCTATGGTTTTGCATTGCCTAGTATATTTGCTATTGGAACAACCCTTCCTTTATTTATTGCTATATTTTTAATTTGGTATTTTGAGGCTGGTGGGACTGTAATGGAAAAAGGCCGGAAGATTGGTTTTGTTATTCAAAGGGCTGCTGGCGTAATCATGATTCTTTTAGGAGTGGTTGATACATTAACTTATTGGACAATCTGAACATTTTTTAGCGAACAACTCTAATAACAGTTAACATCAGAATGAGGGAGAATAATGAATAAATATAAAAGAATCTTGTTACTACTGCCGGTTCTCATGATGTTATTATCACTTAGTTCAAAAGCTCATGGGGATGGAAGGGGGGAACTGCCTCAAAATATTTTCAATGAATGGAACTACCTGCTTGCTGCTGTGTTAATTGTCATAATGGGATTCTATTTAATTAAATTTAAGGAATCATTTAGTCAGTCCATCTGTTTTTTTCTGGCACTCGTAGTTTTTTATATAGCATTAGGAAGTCCACTGCATCTTCTAGGGGATCAGTACTTGTTCAGTGCACATATGCTGGAACAATCTATAGTTTATATCGCATTACCCCCTTTATTGTTACTTGGGTTGCCAAAGAAGATAATAGAACCCCTAATGGCATGGGGATTAAAGAAAAAAATATTTTCAATTTTAAAGTATCCGTTAATTTTACTTCTTCTGTTTAACGTTTTGTTTTCTTTGTATCATATACCGACTGTTTTCAATACGGTAGTCGGGAATACGTTACTTCATAATATGACACATGCTGTATTAACTTTCACAGCAATTCTTATGTGGGTACCGTTAATCCCTCTAACTAGAGAGCTAGAAACTTTATCCGAAATTCAAAAAATAGGATATATTTTTGCTTCCGGAGTTTTACTAACTCCCGCATGTGCCTTAATTATCTTTTCAAACGATCCTTTTTATACTGTTTATTCAAACGCCCCTCAATTGTTTGACCTTCTGCCTCCGTTAGATGACCAACGAACGGGTGGAATCATTATGAAAGTGTTCCAAGAGATCGTTTATGGCTCCATGATTGGTTATATATTTTTTAAATGGGCAAAAAAAGAAAGAGAAAACGAAAAAAGTTATAACTTGGACGTGATATAAAGTGGCGAAAGAAAGAATCTTAATTGTGGATGATGAATGGAACATGAGGAAGCTGTTATCGATTCATTTAGGACAAGAGTTTGAAGTAATGGGAGCCAAGAATGGAAAAGATGCGTTAACTGTTTTCGACAACCATGAAATAAGCTTGATTGTGCTGGATGTGATGATGCCGGACATGTCTGGTTGGGAAGTATGCAGGGAAATTCGAAAAAGTAATGAAAAAACTCCGATTTTAATGTTAACTGCCAGAAGTGAAATTAAGGATAAAGTACGGGGTTTCGATATAGGAGCAGATGATTACTTAGTGAAACCCTATCAAGCAGAAGAGTTGCTGGCAAGAGTAAAAGCTCTTATGCGAAGATCAAATTCTATAAAAAAGGAGTCACTTAATACTTCGCAAGACGAGATCCAGATAAAAGATTTACGGATTGATCAAAATGCAAGAGAGGTTTATGTGAAAGATCATTTTCTTGAATTAACACCTAAGGAATATGAACTTATCTTGTTGTTTATTCTAAATCCAAAATCAGTATATACAAGGGATATGCTTCTGGATCTAGTGTGGGGGATTCATGAGGTTTTGGATATACGGACAGTTGACTCCCATATTAAGAACCTAAGAGAGAAATTCAGAAAGAACAAGCTATCGTTTAATCCTATTAAAACAGTGTGGGGAGTAGGGTATAAATTCCACGAAGTTGAGATGGACCAATGAATTGGAATCGGATTGTCGTTAAGCTGGGTGGAAGTATCCTACTCATTGTATTAATTATTTTGCTCCCATTAGGCTTTGTAACACAACAAATTTTTTCTGGGTTCTACTATAGTAAGGTCCAAGATCAACTTATGGATTTGTCTAAGCGTTATGCAGAATCAATTTCCTCAGTGGATAATACACAAATCCTGCAAATGTTCGAGACTTTAGCAACAATGACAGATAAGGAAATCGTCATTGTTGATAGTAAAGGAAAAGTTTTAGCCAATTCGGGTCTTCCTAGTTTTGAAAATGGTCGAAAAGTAACAATGAAGCCTTTGCTTCTGAAGGAGGAAGAAAACGTTCCAAGATATGAATATGAGGATCCGTTGCTAGATGAAAGCTTCCTCTATATTGGGAGACCGATCTTTGATGAAGAAGACCAGTTTATTGGCAGTATTTATGTCTTCTCATCCATTGGACCAATCACCCAGTCACTAGAAGTAATAAAGAATTTGCTGATTCTTGCAGGCGTTGGCAGTATATTATTGGCCTCAGGTTTGATCTATTTCGTATCTAAAAGGCTGTCGAGACCATTATTAGATATGGTGTCAGTTACTCGAGGAATGGCTAAAGGGGAACTCCATTCCAGGGTTGGTATCACTACAGGTGATGAAATCGGTGCGTTAGGAAGATCGATTAATGATTTAGCCATTGAACTCGAGAGTTATCGAACCAATCGTAAGGAGTTTTTCGCAAGTGTTTCTCATGAACTTAGAACTCCTCTAGCATACGTTGATGGTTATGCAAGAGTTCTGAAAGAGGGAATTTACGAAACAGAGGAAGAAAAAGAACGATATTTATCTATTATTGAACAAGAGGCTGCACGAATGACTAAGTTAGTAAATGACTTGTTTGAACTTTCAAAAATGGAAGAAGGTCATTTTCACTTGCTACTGGAAGAGGTAGATCTAATTGAAGTTGTTGAAAGTACATTGGAAAAAACGCAGTTAAAGGCAAAGGAAAAGGGTTTGCGGGTTTCCTTTGATTCTGTGATTTCGATTCCAACTATATATGCAGACGGACTAAGGATTGAACAAGTTCTCATTAACTTGGTTGAAAACGCCATTAGATATACCGAGGAAGGTTCAATAGTAATCCGATTGCTCAGTGAAGATTCATATGTGGCCATTGAAATCGAAGATACAGGGATTGGTATTCCGGAAAGTGAAATTCCCTTTTTGTTTGATAGGTTCTACCGGGTTGAAAAATCCCGATCAAGAAAATATGGTGGTACGGGTTTAGGACTTTCTATAGTAAAGCACCTTGTGAGTTTGCAAAATGGTTCGATTGACGTTCAAAGTAAGGTAGGAAAAGGAACAAAGGTAACCCTAAGGTTTCCAATTTATATGGAGGAGTCATCATGAAAAAATGGGAATTCCTCATACCGCTTGTACTGATTTTAACCGGTTTAGCTTGTCTAACCATGTCAGGAACTTTCATGTTTTATCAAGAGGTAGAAACCTACTTTAAAACATTTGCTACTCTTTGTTTTTGGATGTCTATACCGATAGTAGCAGGGATTATTTTATATCTTATTTATTTCAAAAAAAGGAGTTAATCGTTTTGAAAAATATCAAATCAATTTTATTATCAATACTTGTATTAATGATGATGTTTCCTATCCAAGCATTTGGGCATGAGGGTGAGGAGCGTTCCGAAACATCAACGTTTTCCTTAGTAGTAGACTATAGTATGATTGCTGCAAGTGTCATAACTATACTTGCCATTATCACGGTTGTTGTATTAAATAATAAACAAAAAGCCTTTGATGTTAAAAAGAAAGAAGGACAAATAAGAAAGAAGCATTATCAAAAATTAGTGAAAATCAGCAAATGGATTGCCATCTTTGGAATTGTTGCTTTACTTATTTCCGGAGCTATAAAAATGTTCAATGGGGACAATGGAAGTGAAAGTTCTGGGGAGTTTATGCACATCCATGGCTTAGGTTTTACTAATGATGGCTCTGAAATATACGTCCCTGCTCATGATGGGTTAAAAGTTTTCAGAAATGGGCAATGGTCAGGGGCAGCCGGAGAAAAACATGACTATATGGGCTTTTCCATGGTGGATGATGGATTTTACAGCAGTGGACACCCAGCTCCAGACTCATCTATGAAAAACCCTTTTGGAATTGTTAGAAGTACCAATCTGGGGGAGGATTTAAAAACTTTAGGTCTTTATGGTGAAATAGATTTTCACGCAATGGACGTGGGATACAACAATCATGCCATTTACGTATTTAATCCTCAAGAGAACTCGCAAATGGACGACACAGGGATGTACTATTCTCTGGATGACACTAAAACCTGGAATAAAACTGGGATGAAAGGTATTAAAGGTCAAGTGGCGGCTATTGCTGTTCATCCGAATCAAGAAGAAGTTGTAGCGGTATCAACGAACCAAGGAATCTTTTTATCCAAAGATTTCGGGGATACCTTCGAAGAATTATATAATGTTCCAACCTCGGCGCTATCATTTTCAAATCAAGGAACGCTTTATGCTGGAAGTGTGTCCAGCAAGGTGGAATTAACCCAAATAAACACCGAAAATGGGGAAAGAACGAGTCTGCCACTTCCGTCAATAAAAGAGGAAGACGCAATTAGCTATATTGCTATTAATCCTCAAAATGAGCAACAGATTGTAATTTCGACATTCAAAAAAGATATTTTCTCTACTGGTGATAGAGGGGGAAGTTGGTCTCAATTAGTTGATGAGGGAAAGTCCGTCACCCAAAATAAGGAGGAGGTATCCTCATCTTCCCTAGAGAGTGATACCAGTGAAGGGCAGTCACATGCTATGGATCACTCAGGTATGAACATGAGTGGTTCTTCCGATGTTCCTGAAAACTTCAAGTTGCAGAAATCCCCAAGTATCCAGTTGGCTCAAAAGCCATAAGCCTCGCGAGCCATATGGGTGACATGTTGGAAAATGTTGAAGTTACTATAGTGGGAGCTTTTGATACAACTGCTTATGCAACTCCCTACACTGATCCACTTGGAGAATTGGTGAAGGAGCATAAGTGGATTATTTAAGAGGAGTTTGTTGATGCAGGGTATGAACTACTAAAGCCAGGTACTAAAATTAATACGACGGCAGCACATATGGAAGGTATGAAAGAATCCATTCAAACAATCGATTATGCTGAAAAAACAACTGTGTATATGGTTGACTTCACGACTACTGATGGTCTTGAAGTTACAAATCATAATTGGGTTACAGAAGGTGAGCTAAAGCCCCTATTAAATTGAATGCGACAAAGAAATAATTTGAACTGTTATCATGAAAGGGTGATTATGTATGATGGGATTGGGAATGATGCTAAACATGCTAATTTGGATAGTGATAATCGGATTTGCTATTTATGGATTTATCATGTTAATAGTAAAACCTTTTGAAAATAAGTCTAATAAAGCTCTAAGTATTCTGAAAGAACGGTTTGCGAATGGAGAAATCTCAAGGGAGGAATTTGAAGAGAAAAAAACTCTCCTACTTGAAAGATAATAGCCTCATTTATATACAAACCAATAAGAAAGGAACTGATTGCCCGTTATTGGGGCATTATCAGTTCCTTTTTTCTGTGCATATTTGTGGAATTCAGTCTCCATATTTTCTACACATTTTTCAATTATAGTAAAACCTGTGAGAATCAGAAGTTACAAAGAAGGGTTGAATCAAAGTGAGTAACGTTAAATGTGAATGTGGCCACCAAATTAAAGCAGGAACAGAGTTTTGTGAATCATGTGGAAAGCCAATTACGCTTATTGAAGGTCAGAAGTTATTAAATATGCGCTATGAAGGGGTAGCCAGAAGATCCAAAACCAGTCAGAAAACGATTGTCGATAAGATATGGAATTTCTTTTCTTCTGTAAAGGTAGGGATATGGATTATATTTTTAACACTTGTTGCTTCTGCTATAGGAACATTTTTACCACAAGAAATGTATATTCCACAAAACATAACACCAGCGGACTTTTATAAAGACCAATATGGAACTATAGGTTTTTTATTTTATAGTTTAGGTTTTCATAATTTATATGGATCCTGGTGGTACATGTTGCTGCTGGCCTCTATGGGCTTGTCATTAATTATTGCTAGCTTGGACCGGGTTGTTCCGTTATACCGCGCACTTAAAAAACAACGTGTTACACGCCATGATAGCTTTCTTAAAAGACAAAGAATATTTGGAGTTACACCTATAATAGACCACCAAGAATCCATAGAGAAAGTATCAAATAATCTAAAAGAAAAGCGGTATAAGGTTAGAAAAGAAAATGGGAATATACTCGCAGAAAAAGGCAGGTTTTCACGATGGGGTCCGTATGTTAACCATTTGGGACTTATCATCGTACTGATTGGTGCCATGTTACGCTTCTTTCCAGGTATGTATGTAGATGAAATATTGTGGGTTCGTGATGGGGAAACGGAAACAGTACCCGGTACTGACAGAAAATACTATATTAAAAACGAGAAATTTATCTTTGAAACATACGGAGAAGAAGATGAAAAATTCCAAGAAACAATTGATGAAGTAGGAAATACAATACCAAAGACTTATCAAACAAATGCAATTCTTTATAAAAATAAAAATCAAGGTATGGCAGGGGCTAAACCAGAATTAGTTCAAATTAAGGAAGGGCCAATTACTGTTAATAACCCTATGAAGATTGAGGGCTTTGCTTTTTATCAGACAAGTTATAGGCAAGGTGAATTCCATAAAATGAGGTTTGAGTTAGAAGAGAAGGAAAGTGGAGAAACTTTTGGAAATATTGAATTGGATTTGTTGAACCCTAAGACTAATTTTGATCTTGGAAATGGATACAGAGTTGAAGTGTTAGATTACTTCCCTGACTTTGAATTTGATTCCGAAGAGGGGCCGATAACAAAATCCAGCCTCCCGAATAATCCAGCATTCATTTTTAAAATGTTTACACCTGAAACTCCAGAGGGAGAAACTAGTTTTGTTGCAATTCAACAGAATTTAGAACCGCTTGGAGAAAATCAGTACAAAATGACTTTCTCTGGATTGGATGTAAGGAGCCTGAGTGGGTTGACTATCAGGAAAGACCATACTTTGTGGATATTGGGGATTGGTGGTTTCATTTTCATGATTGGGTTAATTCAAGGGCTATATTGGAATCACCGCCGAGTATGGGTGCAAGTTCACGGGGATGAAGTATTGATTGCAGCTCATACAAGTAAAAACTGGTACGGTATAAAAAAAGATATTGAATATGTTGTTGAAAGTACAGGTTTAAATATACCCGCAGACCAAGCAGAAGATAAAGGAGAGAAAAAAAATGATTGACATTAGTAATTACCTATTGGGAGGAGCATTTTTTACTTATTTAGTAGGAACGATATTCATTTGGGGATCGCTTTCTTCTCAAAGTAATAAATCGGCCTCCAGGTCAAATAGGTGGGGAGCAATTTCTTTAGTTCTTTCACTTTTGGGTCTTTGCCTTCAATTTGGCTACTTTATTATTAGGTGGATCGAAATTGGCCATGTACCAGTAAGTAACATGTTTGAATTTACAACATTTTTAGGAATGATGGTTGTTTTAGCACATGTTGTTATGTTTTTTATATATAAAACGAATATAATAGGCCTCTTTAGCTTACCAACTGCTTTAACCATCATAGCATATGCTAGTGTCTTCTCAAAAAAAGCCTCCCCGTTAGTCCCTTCTTTACAAAGTTACTGGTTGAAAATTCATGTAACAACAGCAGCACTGGGAGAGGGAATACTTGCAATTAGCTTTGTGGCAGGTTTTATTTATCTATTACGAGTGGTTGATCAATCGAGAAGAAGTAAGAGTACCTTTGGTATTGAATTTGTCTTTTACTCTATTATAAGCACTCTTGCGTTCGCCATGATCTCCTTTGCCTTTACAGCAATGGAGTTCGAGACGACGTTTAAGTGGGTTAGTGAAACACAGCAAGAAGAAGAGTTGGTCTATAAGCTACCAGCTATTGTTGGACCTCCTAACGGGGAAGTAGTAAACAGCTCTCATTCATTTAAATCAATTACAGAAGCCCCTTCTTGGTTGAATGGGAGCCAAGCCCCACGTAAATTAAATACACTAGTTTGGTCACTTTTTGCTGGAGGAGTCCTATATTTTTTACTCAGGCTTTTATTCCTGCAGCGAATTGGTGCAAAGATCCAGCCTTTGTTAAAGAATATTAACCCTGAACATTTAGATGAAATAAGCTATAGATCTGTCATGATTGGATTTCCGGTATTCACATTAGGTGCTCTAATATTTGCTATGATCTGGGCTCAAGAAGCTTGGTCAAGATTTTGGGGATGGGACCCCAAGGAAGTCTGGGCGTTAATAACATTTCTATTCTACGCAGCTTACCTTCATCTCCGATTATCTAAAGGATGGGAAGGGCAGAAATCTGCATGGCTTACCGTTTTAGGGTTTGTGATTATAATGTTTAATTTAATTGTGGTAAATCTCGTCATTGCTGGCCTGCATTCGTATGCATAGGAGGATTTTATGGATAAAAAGAAAAGAAGGTTAGTTATAAGGACAATATTATTATCTGTATTTGTTACTTTGATTGGATATGTGCTTTATACAAATCTTACAAATAGCAATAATGGAGTAGTCCAGACCGGGGATCAAGCCCCTGATTTTCAGTTAGAAACTTTAGAGGGAGAGATCGTTAAATTAAGTGACTATAAAGGGCAAGGCGTTTTTTTGAATTTTTGGGCAACGTATTGTCCCCCTTGTAAAGAGGAAATGCCTTATATGCAAAATCAATTTGAAGAGTTTAAATATAAAGGAGTGACTATACTGGCTGTCGATGTAGGGGAACCTAAAGTAACGGTTGATAAATTTGCCAAAAGGTACGGCCTTACATTTCCAATACTCTTAGATCAAAATCAAGAAGTGCTGGACTCTTATGGAGTCGGTCCTATTCCGGTTACCTTCCTGATCGACGAAGAAGGGAAAGTAGTAGATAGAGTAACAGCAAGTTTATCAGAAGAAACAATAAAAAAGTACATGCATTCTATAATGCCTGAAAAATATAAAGATTGAAGGGAGTAATCTGCTCCCTTTTTCTAATGGAAGGAGTCGGAATTTCCTATGACGGATGTAAATGCCCTTTTTGCATTCGGAGCGGGTGTTTTATCATTCATCTCTCCCTATTGTTTGCCCCTTTATCCGGCATTTTTATCCTATATAACGGGAATGTCTATAGAGGAGAAATAAAAGAAAACAACAATAACCTGGTAAGAAGGAGGGCAATCCTTCATACAATCTTCTTTTTACTAGGCTTTACATTAATATTTGTAGCCATCGGATTCTCAACTTCCTTTATTGGAACTTTTTTTCTTAAATACGATGATTTAATTAGACAAGTTGGCTCACTTTTAATTATCTTTTTTGGACTCGTAACCATTGGAGGTATAAAGCCTTCATTTTTAATGAAGGATATGAAGGTGTTGTCATTTAGAAATAGGCCAGCAGGGTATATGGGCTCAAGCTTGATAGGTGTAGGGTTTGCTGCTGGGTGGACACCTTGTACAGGTCCGATTTTAGCCGCCGTCATTGCTTTAGGAGTTACGAATCCAAGTCAGGCTTTATTCTATATGTTGATGTATTCTCTAGGCTTTTCTATACCTTTTCTAGTAATGGTATTTTTTATTGGTAAATTGAAATGGATAAAGAAGTACAACCTCAAGTTTATAAAAGTCGGCGGTTACTTTATGATAATTATGGGTGTATTCTTATTGCTTGATTGGATGACAAAAGTGACATCGTTTCTTTCTAACCGATTCTTTGGTGGGTTTACCGGTTTTTAAGCATTTCTGGAGGGATTTAGATGAAAATAAAAAACTCAACATGGACCATAATAACTATTGTTATTATCTTCCTATTAATAAATTTGTTTATTAATATTTTCACTGACAATAATCAAAATCCGAAGAAATCGGATAATAATATTATAAATGGAAACATCCAAACTCATTAAAGTTTAAGGGGAATTAGTTATGCCATCTTCCTATTGCATCGTACTAAAAAAAGGCTTATTTTTGCTGCTGTTTTTTATGTTTATTTATCCACCACTAACTGGTCTGGCTCATTCCAGTCTTGAGAAAACTTACCCTAAGGAAGGAGAAAAATTGAATTCCAGTCCTGAATCCATTGAGGTATGGTTTCAAGATCCCGTTGTCCTGCACTCAGAGTCTATAAAGGTAAAGGATAACAGTGGGAATTATATAGATACTGGAAAAGCGTTTGTTGACCCGGTGGATAAAACCCATATCATAAGTAAAATACCAGGGGATCTGCCGTCTGGATTATACATTGCTGAGATTAATGTGATTGCGCTAGATGGTTTTGTCATTAATGAAGAATTAAAGTTTCAAGTTACTAATGATGAAGAAATTATCAAGCAAGACAGTTTTAAGGTATTAAAATATTCACCCGTAGATGGTGAGATTACGAACCAATCAGTAAATCAGATTGATCTTTGGTTCAATAAACCAGCTGAAATTACAGCAATAGGTGTTTTCGACGATAAACAGAAATCAATACGCTTAGGTTCACCACAGATTGATCCTGAAAATCCAAATCATCTTTCTGTACCATTTGAGGAAACGCTTCATTCAGGTACTTATCAGGTAACTTGGTATGCAAGACCTCTTGAGGCAGAAGTTAGTCAACCAGATATAGTAAATGTATTTTATTTTGCGGTTGATGAATTCACTCCCATACAACAATCGATTACCGGGGAGCCTAAAGGGTCTTTTTCTCTCCCAAATTTAAGTTTAAAGCAACTTGGGTATTGGTTTGTGTTTGTTGGACTTACCATTTTATTTGGCGGATCATTCTTTCTGAAGTTTATTTCAAAGGAGAAAAGGAACTTAAAGTGGAGGAAGATATCCCCTCTATTCTTATCATTAGTAATATTAGGGGAAGTGATTATCATGGTTCTTCAGAAGGGTGAATTGCAAGGTCTTTCATTTGAAGAATTCTTGAAGTTGAAATTCACTTGGATTCCATTATTACAAATTTTGTTTCTTTTACTCGGATACTTTATCAATAGGTATCAAATTTACTTTTATAGTATTCCTGTGGTATTGATGCCATTTGTCGTCGGCCATGCTGCTTACCCACGATATGGCGGATTTATCACTATGGGTATTAATGCTCTTCATCTGCTGGCAGCAGCTGTTTGGATTGGGGGGCTTTTCATCATCATTATCCATCCTGAAAAAGAGGATATGAAAAGATGGATAACAGTGGTTATTCCGAGGTTTGGAAAATGGGCACTGCTAAGTTTAGTGATCATAATAGTGACAGGATTTATCATGACCTTTCAGTATGTACCTTCATTTTCTGTAAGTAGTTTTGTTGAAAGTGAATGGGGCAAGGTATTAATTATAAAAATTATTATTACTATGTTAGTTTTAATCATTGGTTTCTTTCAAAGAAAAACTCTAAAAAAGTGGACAGAGAGCACTCTACGCCTTATTATCCAACGAGTACGAGTTGAAATCATTTATGCTTCTATTATATTATTACTCGCTTCTTTACTAGTTATTTCAACTCCAAGTGTAGCTGAACAGGGAGTCTATCCTCAAACCTTGGGAGATGAGAGAGAGGAATTAGAAGTTGGTTTTTCACCATTAACACCAGGCTTGAATGTCTTAACAATGGACTTCAGTGGTAAGGCTGTGAAGGAAGTAAAAGTATACCTGTCTATGCCGCCAACGTATAATGTTGAATACAAAACATTTAAAGTAGATGAAAACACATTTAAAATCACAGGGAATTTATTGCATGCATCTGGCACAATGAGTATGGAAGTTGCAACGTTCTATCAGGATGGAACGAAAGAAAAGTTCCTTTACAAAGTCGTTGTTCCTGGTGAGTTAAGGTTTAATGAATAAGCCCTTTGCATAATTAAACTAGGTTTGTTAGTAACATGAATATATAAAGTGAAACTGCAAACAATAAAGTGAAAAGAATTTAGTTGAAAGGGTGTAGTATTGATGAATAAGAACGACTTACAAGAATGTTTAACTGAATGTGAAAGTGCTTTAACACATTTAAACAAAGCGATGACAAAGGCGCATGCAGGCTCTAAGCAAAAAATGGAGCATGCGGCAAAAGACTTAGAAGAATGTATTCGTGAATGTCGTAGCTTGCTTTAAATAAACCGTATTATTCTAAAGAAAATATAATAACACCTTCGATTTTGAAATAATCGGAGGTGTTTTATTTATTTTTTTATTAGTGTAGGTTGTAGTTTCTGTAGGGAAAATCAGTTTCAGACGCGATGTGACGATCTTCTAGATTTATAAGGCAAATACAGGGTAATTTACTAAGAATTAGATCGTGTGGACATCAAATTTCACTTTAGGAGGATTAGTGTGACTGAGTATGAGAAACAAAGTATTTCGCTTATAGGGGCAGTGGGACTGGGGACCGGTGTTATGATTAGTGCCGGTATATTTGCTCTCCTCGGTCAAGTAACTGAATTAGCTGGGGTATGTTTTCCCCTCATATTTATTATTGGAAGTATTGTAACAGCTATTAGTGCGTATTCCTATGTAAAAATGAGTCAACAGTTTCCCTCAGCAGGCGGTATAGGAATGTTTCTGGTAAAAGCTTATGGAAAAGGGACGATAACTGCATCTGCAGCATTGCTCATGGCTTTTTCCATGGTCATAAACCAAAGCCTTGTGGCTAGAACATTTGGAACATATATACTTCAGCTATTTGAGGGGAGTCAAGCAGACTGGCTTGTACCACTTCTAGGCGTGGGGTTATTGGTGTTTTCATTTATAGTGAACATTTCTGGAAATTCCTATATTCAAAGTTTTACTTATGTTGCATCCTTATTGAAAATAATTGGACTGACTACAATCGCTTTAGCTGGTATATGGGTTGCTGATTTCACCTTTACTCCTGTTAATAACGATAATTCTACTTTAGATATACCAATGGAAAACTATATAGCAGCAACAGCTCTTACAATTCTGGCTTTTAAAGGGTTTACAACCATCACGAATAGTGGGGAAGAAATAACAAAGCCAAAGAAGAATATCGGAAAAGCCATCGCAATATCCATCTCCATAAGTATAGTTGTATATGTGTTGCTGTCTTGGGCTGTGTTTACCAATTTATCAATAACAGAGATTATTAAGGCAAAAGACTATGCTTGGCCGAAGATTCAAGACCAGCATTTGGTGATACATGTGTGGATTACAGTAATTATTGCTATTATTGCCACCATTTCAGGGATTATAGCGTCCGTATTTGCGGTTTCGCGAATGTTGGCCATGCTTACAGAGATGAAACTCATACCTCATAAACATTTTAAAATGCCTTTTGATAGTAGTAGTTGCTGCTATCCTTATCATGATAACTTTTGCAGGAGAAAGGTTATTTTTAAATCGGTATAGCAAAAAAATGGTTGACCCTATACCTTACTACAGACTTTATAATGGCTATGAAAGGAGGATGAATATGATTGGATTATCGATTAGTATGATAGCGAAGCAAGCAGACATAAATCTACAAACGATCAGATTTTATGAAAAACGAGGTCTCCTGCCAGAACCACCTAGAAGTGAAAGTGGGTATAGAGTTTATTCGGAGGAATATGTTGCACGAATTAAGTTTATCAAAAGAGCCAAAGAACTTGGTTTTACTCTAGATGAAATAAAACAATTATTGACAATATCGGAGGGTGGGCATGATGCTCAGACCATAAAGAATTTCACATCTGAAAAAATAATGGAAATCACTAAAAAGATTAATGATTTACAGCGAATAAAGGGTACATTGCAGAAATTATCAGATGAATGCCCGGGGCCTGGTGTGCCTTCTAGTGAGTGTCCCATTATACAAGACCTTACAGAGTCTAATTAAATCTTCAACCAATAGGGTACGTTGTTAGTGAGAATGATTGATGAATATCTTTTTATGTATGCTAGGATGCGTGAAAAGTTCTCGCTCTAGACAAGCTAAACAGCAAGCACACTGACTAAAAAAGAATTTAAAAAGGAGGGTTTAATATGAGTAGTGAAGCAAAATCCCGGGAGGCGGACGAACAAAGTTCTTTGGGGATTATAGGAATGACATGCGCCTCATGCGCAACTAGGATCGAGAAAAATTTATTAAAACTTGATGGGGTGAATAAGGTAAATGTGAATCTGGCCAACGATAAAGTAAGTGTAGCTTACGACCCTTCCCAAACATCTTTTGAGTCTATTATAGATAGAATAGAAAAAACAGGTTATGAGGTTCGTGATGAAAAAACGACATTGGCAATATCCGGTATGACTTGTGCAGCATGTGCCACTCGGATAGAAAAGGGACTAAATAAAGTAGATGGAGTAGTCAATGCAAATGTAAATCTGGCCAATGAAAAGGCAAGTATTGAATATATTCCAGGAAGAACCAATATATATCAGCTGATTGCTGCAGTAAAGCAAGCAGGGTATAGCGCAACATTTTCAGAGGCTGCTACCGTAGATGCAGAAAAGGAAACGCGTGAGAATGAATACAAATCCCAAAGAAATAAGTTCCTATTAGGTGCACTTTTATCCGTGTGGTTCTTACCGCAAATGATTTCTGATCTTCAAGTCCATTATGGATGGGATGTTGGATTTCAATACCATATCAATCCTTGGATTCAGCTATTATTAGCAACACCAGTCCAATTTTTTGTAGGTGGTCATTTTTATAGGGATGCGTTTAATGCACTCAGAGGTGGAAGTGCTAATATGGCAACGCTTGTTGCCTTAGGAACTTCCGCAGCTTACTTTTATAGCCTGGTTATAACCCTAATTGGAGCAGAAGCAGGGCTCTATTACGAAGCATCCGCAATAATAATTACACTAATCGTTTTTGGGAAACTTTTGGAAGTAAGAGCAAAAGGTCAAACTTCGGATGCAATTAAAAAGTTAATGGGGTTACAGGCAAAAACAGCAAGGGTTATACGTGATAGAGAAGAAATAGATATTCCCATCGAGGAAGTAGTTGTAGGAGATGTTATCTTCGTTCGAGCAGGTGAGAAAATACCAGTTGATGGAGAGATAACAGAGGGAAACAGCACCATCGATGAATCAATGCTCACTGGAGAGAGTTTGCCTGTTAGCAAAAATGTTGGTGATCCAGTAATTGGTGCCACTGTCAATAAACATGGTTCTTTCAAGTTTAAGGCAACTAGGGTAGGGTTGGATACAGCTCTAGCACAGATCATTAAGCTTGTCGAAGAAGCGCAGGGCTCAAAAGCTCCAATTCAGAAACTTGCTGACAAAATCTCCGGGGTTTTTGTTCCGGTTGTTATCGGAATAGCATTAGTAACGTTCATAATCACCTTTTTCGTGAATGGATTTACCCCTGCCCTTGTAAGTGCAGTTGCTGTTCTAGTAATTGCATGTCCTTGTGCACTCGGTTTGGCAACACCCACAGCAGTGATGGTAGGAACAGGAAAAGGAGCCGAGAATGGTGTTCTAATAAAAGGGGCAGAACACTTAGAGAGTGCCCATCGTGTAACCACAGTTATTTTAGATAAAACTGGTACGATTACAAAAGGCGAACCAGAAGTGACTGATATTATTTCATTGAAGAACTTTCAAGAAGAGGAATTGCTTCTACTAGCAGGTTCTGCAGAAAGAGGTTCTGAGCATCCACTTGGAGAAGCAATTGTAAATGGCGCTAGAGAAAAAGGTCTTTCATTAAGTGATCCTGTTAATTTTAACGCAATTCCCGGCCATGGTATCGAAGTAACAGTCGAAGACAAAACAATTCATATTGGTAATAAAAAATTAATGCAAAAAGAGGGAATTCCTTTTGAACTAATAGTCAAGCAAATGGAAGAGCTTGAGAGCGAAGGAAAAACAGCAATGTTGATGGCAATCAACAATGAACTTGCTGGTCTACTTGCCGTTGCCGATACGGTAAAAGAAACATCAGTAGAAGCTATCGCTAGATTAAAAAAATGGGTATAGAAGTGTTAATGATTACAGGCGATAACCAACGTACAGCAGAGGCAATTGGCAAGCAAGTTGGTGTTAATCGAATATTGGCAGAAGTACTTCCTCAAGATAAGTCTGCAGAGGTAGAAAAACTAATGCAAGAAGGAAAAATAGTTGCAATGGTAGGAGATGGTATCAATGATGCTCCAGCTCTTGCTATAGCAGATATCGGAATTGCCATTGGAACAGGAACGGATGTTGCTATTGAAGCAGCAGATGTGACACTAATGCGGGGAGACCTAATGGGAATTGTAGACACCATTCGACTTTCCAAAACCACGATGCGTAAAATAAGACAAAATCTATTTTGGGCATTCGCATACAACACGATTCTAATCCCCGTTGCAGCAGTAGGATTACTTAATCCCGTACTTGCAGGTGCTGCAATGGCGTTTAGCTCCGTATCGGTCGTTGGTAATACATTATTTTTACGAAGATGGAAACCTTCCAGAGCTGTATAATAAATTTTGGAGACTGGGACAATACTAAAAAACCACGATATAAAGACGAAAATTAGTAGTGTAGGTTCTGAATACCGCTAATGATTTCCGTGCAAGTCTACGCTTTCCGCGGGTAGCTCGTGAGCCTCCTCGGCAAGCCTGCGGGGTCTCACATAAGCTACTTTTCCCGCAGGAGTCTTCGTCTTGCACTCGAATCAACCGCTGGAAAGAGCTAAAATCATATGTACCGTAAACAAATAAAAAACCCGAACAAATCTGCCTACTAAAAAGCAGAATAGTTCGGGTTTTATTTAGACTAAAACACTTTTGTCCCAACCTCTTTTTTAAAAGATTATTCATTCTCCATATAAACTCCATTTTAATAAAGTATACTTTTCTTTGCTAGAAAACAAAGAATTTATAATGAAATGAGGAATATCAGTGAAGCCGCTTTTTAGTATAGGCCCATTTACTATTCACTTTTTTGGTTTAATGATCGCAATCGGTTCTTTAGCAGGTATCTTTTTGTTTTTGAAAGAAGCAAAGAGAAGAGGAATGAACCATAAATTACTAATGGATGGAGCAATGTATTCTTTGCTAGGAGGGATTTTAGGAGCCCGTCTAGTTTACATTTTAGTATATAATCCTTCATACTATTTTGCTAATCCTATAGATATGTTATACATCCATAATGGTGGTTTATCCATTCATGGGGGAATAGCTGGAGGGATATTGGTCGGATTCTTATTTTTAAAGAAACATAGAATGCCTATATGGGAAACATTAGATATTGTCGCTCCATCGCTGATTTTAGCACAAGGTATTAGCAGAATAGGATGTGATGTGTTTGGAGGACCAATTTCACATGTTTTCCCGTGGGCAGTGGAAAGAGGAGGAGAGTTCCTCCATCCAGCTCAAGCCTATGAGTTCTTGTTGGATTATTTATTGTTTGGGTACCTGTGGGTCCGATTAAAGAGTCCTCTATATAAAGGTCAGGTATTCCTTCATTATATTGTTGGTTACTTGGTTATTAGAGGCGTTGTAGAATTTTCACGAGTAAACCCGATGGTGTTTGGTTCATTTAGCGTTAGTCATTTATTAAGTTTTATCGGCATTATAATTGGCATTATAATAATTTGGCTGCGACGAAAGAAAAAAGGTGTGGAAAAAGGGGAAAGCATTCCGAAAAATCAATACTTGAAAACCGCTATGTATGTATTTTTACTTAGTGTCTTCTCACTACTTATTTATTACATTGTTCAAGGATAGCTTTCTAACTCTTTAATGGTTGAGCTCAATATTTAACATTACAATTCTTCTCCATATTTTCATCACATTATTTATATATACTATGTAAAAGAGGAAAGGAGGTTTGACTTAGATGAAAAAGAAAATAGCATTGATTGCTTCATTTACAATCGCTTCATTCTTGGTGGTGGGACAATTTGCTTTCGCAAGTCCTTCCGACAATATGAACAGTAATGGAATGATGAAGATGATGGAAGCAATGAATTCCCCCCAGGGACAAGAAATGATGCGAGCATGCGGTGAATTTATGGAGTCTTCCGAAAATGAATAAGGTAAATTGAAACCCAGGGAGATAAGTGTATGGAATGGTTAATCTACTTGTTATGTCCATTAATGATGCTGTTTTGTCTGAAGGGAATGTTTTCAGGCGGAAAGAATTGCGACAATAAGAAATCCAGTCAAGTGGATTTTAATTCTCTTCAAACGGAAGTAAAGCAACTGCAAGAACAGAATAGAATTCTAATGAATGAGGTAAAGTCTTTCTCTGAAAAGAATCTCCAAAAAGATAAGCAAATCTCATAATTGTTAAGTAAACGAAAGGATGGAAGACATTGCATTGAAAAGTGTCATTCCATCCTTATTTATTTACTGTTTACCCGCCCGGATATTTATCATTTGTATTAATAGAATAATAAACTCTTTAAGTGTCTAACATTATAGGGCGAAGGTGGCAAAAAAGTTGTGGACCAAAATAATCTTAGTTGTAACCATCTTATTCATCTATATTAATATGAGCTTTCTGCATGATGGCAAAGAGGTAAATAGGCTAACAGAAATAGTAGATGTCACAAAAAAGCATAATATTATAATGGATTCATGGCAGGCCACTTTTAAATCTCCTTTAGGAGATGCCAAAAATTATGTAGACTTAATACATACAGTGAATGAAACGAAGGAGGAGCTTTCTTTCATAACTAAATGGGGAAAAGTGAAAAAAGGGCATCACTTTAGTCTACAAGGGGAATCTATGGGAGTAATTGATCCAGATTTAACTATAAATAAGGTGGAAATAAATGCATTTTACAATAAAGGAATATATAATATTTTTGTTTCATTTGAAATAGGCAGCGAACAGTGGGATAAAGAACTTTACACCCGGGCTAGAGAACAAATAAATTCTTACTTTAAAATTGACAAGACTTTTTACACGGTGAAGGGACATATTAATGAAAAAGTGGATTTGACTTATTCTACTCAAAAAATAATGAATGAATTCGAAGCTAAGCATGTTGGTGATCTAACTGAAAAGAACTTCATATCAGTTTCCGCAAACAATCCGAATTGGAGCTCGGAAATAAAATCAGTTAGTAATGAATCAATTAATCTGCAAATAGCACATAGATATAATGCTTCTTCAAACAAGACTCACATTACACTCGGCACCCCAATTATAGCTACTGATTTTTAATTTAACTATTCTAAGGGTTAAACATTGAAAGAGCAATGTTAACAATAACATTAATCTTTTTATTTTAGTTCAATTACACTAAAGCATCATATTTATTTATCCACTATGTCCACAAGTATCGTTAGAATACCGATTAAATGATACGGTATAATTTTCTTCCCTGGGATTTATTATAATTAATACTAAGGCTTTATCCGCCTAACCGGGCTTGTGATCTGTACTTTCCCTTGATGATGTGTGTCTATTTCTTCTATACCGGCTACTTTTCCAATTGTTTAAATTTAACAAGGAGACACTAAATGATTGTAAGTAATAAATCAAGGTTAGAATTAGTCCAGTTTAATGGATATGATGTCGCAGGTTTGGTTTGACTGAGCTCTCTGATTCAGTTGAATGGGGTTATGATGAAAATGAAATTGGTACAGTTATGTCTTCTGGTAAAATATTCGGACATACAATGCAAATGAAAAATTGTATCAAGTGCAACAATAATTCCTTTTGTACAAGCATAGCATCAATTGGTATGGTAATAATGAATAAAGATTTTAGAGGATTTGACTTAGGAAAAGAAGCTACTCAAAAATGTATAAATCCTTTTTTAAGTGACGTTTCAATAATGTTAATTGCAACAGAAGATGGGAAGCCTCTCTATGAAAAAATGTTTTTTGTTAGTAACTTGTTACCTGAAAATTTAGGAGGAATAAAAGAAGTTCTACCTACCCAGGGAATAGGCGAAGGAATTGTTGTAGGGGATTCATGTTTATTGCCTTGAAGAATCAAAATAGAGATACATACCTACTTATAAGCCAAAGTTTAATAGTCTTAAATTTTGGACCGTATGGCAAGAAGGGTAACCCAATCAAAATTTAAATCAATCAGTAATTAACAACCTCACACTCTCGAATAAAAACTCCCGACAAAAATGCTGTTGCAATAATTGAAGAATGATTTGATCTTCGGATATTGCCAAAATCCAATTACTGGGCAGAATACTTGAAGAAAAAAATATTATTATTGTTATAGGGGTGAAATAAATGAGTTATCGTATTGGTTCATTTGCTAATATATGTGGGGTAAATAAAGAGACGATTAGATATTATGAACGAAAGAATTTATTACAAGAACCACTTGAAAATCATTCTGGTTTTCAAATATATTCAAATCATGATGTTAAGCGTGTAGGCTTTATTAAAAGAATGCAACAACTAGGTTTTTCTTTAAGTGAAATTTATAAATTATTAGGTGTCGTAGATAAAGATAAAGTTCGCTGTGAAGATATGTTTAAATTTGTATCTAAAAAAGAAGAAGTTCATAAACAAATAGAGGATCTAATACGAATTGAAAAGATGTTAAAAGATTTAAAGAGGCGATGTCCAGATGAAAAACAGTTACACGCATGTCCAATAATAGAAACAATAATTGAGGAAGAATGAGAAAGAAAATATCTAATGAAGCATAAAAAGACCTTTACTGCAGGATTGATAGCTACATTTGTTGTTTTATTATGTTGTGCTACCCCTATACTAGCTATTTTATTAGGTGCTATGCTATCGGTTTAGGGGCGATGACAGGTTACTTAGATTATGCTCTGATTCCTGTTTTAGCTGTTTTTCTTGGTTTAACTTTTTATGCTTATTCTAAATATGAAAAATCACATAAAAATAAGGAGATGTAAAAAGTGAAAGAAAGAGTTGTTGCAATTGCTTCGATGTTTTCAGCTTTTTTTGCAAGTCTTTGTTGAATTGGCATAGCCATTTTAATACCACTTCGTTTCTGGGGTAATGCTTATCTATACATTATACAGTCAGGGGATATAAGGCATGATGAAATAATTAATAGATTTATTTATTGTATTTGGATTCATATGAAATAAGGAAATAGGTAAAATAAAAATAAAACTGGAGGTTGAGGTAATGAATAAATTTAAGATAAATATTCAAGGAATGACTTGTACGGGTTGTGAAGAACATGTAGCCGTAGTACTTGAAAATGTGGGAGCTAAGAACATTGAAGCTAGTTTTCGTCGTGGTGAAGCAGTATTTGAATTACCCGATAATATTGGGGTGGAAAGCGCAAAAAAGGCAATTGATAAAGCAAAATACCAACCTGGAGAAATAGAAGAAATACAATCTGAAGAAAAAATGGTTTTAGGTGATGAGGGAGACTATGACTTACTTATCATTGGTTCTGGTGGGGCTGCTTTTTCGGCTGCGATTAAATCAGTTGAATACGGGGCAAAAGTAGCCATGATTGAGCGTGGAACCGTTGGGGGAACATGTGTAAATATTGGTTGTGTGCCATCAAAAACTCTTCTTAGAGCTGGGGAAATCAATCATTTAGCAAAAGTTAATCCATTTATAGGTTTACAAACATCTGCTGGAGAAGTGAAATTAGCTCCTTTAGTAAAGCAAAAAGATGAGTTAGTAAGCGAACTACGGAAACAAAAATATGTCAATTTAATTGATGAATATGGCTTTGATTTAATTGATGGTGAAGCAAAATTTGTTGATGTTAATACAGTTGAAGTTAACGGGAAGAAACTTTCTGCAAAGCGTTTCTTAATTGCGACGGGTGCTTCTCCTTCTTTACCGCCGATTTCAGGACTTGAAGAAGTGGATTATCTAACAAGTACAACACTACTTGAACTTAAAAAGGTGCCAAAGCGATTAACGGTTATAGGTTCGGGATATATCGGAATGGAACTTGGGCAATTGTTTCATAATTTAGGTTCAGAAGTCACGCTTATGCAAAGAAGTGAGCGACTTTTAAAAGAATATGATCCAGAAATTTCAGAGGCGATAGAAAAAGCGTTAATTGAACAAGGTATTAACCTTGTCAAAGGGGCAACTTTTGAGCGTGTAGAACAAGAGGGGCAAATCAAAAAGGTTCATGTAACAGTAGATGGCAAGGAAAAAGTGGTGGAATCAGAGCAGCTACTTGTTGCAACAGGAAGAAGACCAAATACGGATACTTTAAATTTAAGTGCAGCAGGAGTTGAAGTCGGAAATCGAAAAGAAATCCTGATAAATGATTATGCCAGGACAAGTAATGAAAAGATTTATGCAGCAGGAGATGTCACATTAGGTCCTCAATTTGTTTATGTAGCAGCCTATGAAGGTGGAATTGTTTCAGATAATGCAATTGGTGGATTAAATAAAAAATTAGATTTATCAGTTGTTCCTGGTGTTACCTTTACAAATCCTTCGATTGCAACGGTTGGTTTAACAGAGGAACAAGCAAAAGAACAAGGCTATGAAGTGAAAACATCTGTATTGCCTTTAGATGCCGTTCCAAGAGCGATAGTAAACCGTGAAACAACAGGTGTTTTCAAGCTTGTTGCTGACGCGAATACATTAAAAGTGCTTGGGGTTCATATCGTATCTGAAAATGCAGGAGAGGTGATTTATGCAGCGACATTAGCCGTTAAGTTTGGTTTAACCGTAGAGGATCTAAAAGAAAGCCTAGCACCATATTTAACAATGGCAGAAGGATTGAAATTAGCTGCTCTTACATTTGATAAAGATGTCTCGAAACTCTCTTGTTGCGCTGGATGATAAAAAGGTTCCCACTGGGGGCTTTTGTCTTCTTTTTCCGTTTTTAGAGGTGTTTTTTACTTTCTCTCTCCCCTCTTTGGTGCTAATTTAATCCTTTTATCATTCTTTTAAGGTTTATTGCCATCGCCGAAAAGAGGCATTGTTCCAG
>Ga0307994_1000038_pt1 | contig 113384 bp, 111 predicted proteins | sample EllFjometagen261_FD_203171 | JGI IMG/M metagenome (GOLD analysis project Ga0307994, IMG submission 203171) | Marine microbial communities from Ellis Fjord, Antarctic Ocean - #261 | ecosystem: Environmental > Aquatic > Marine > Unclassified | place: Southern Ocean | collected 2014-11-02
CAGGATCAAACTCTCCGATAAAAGTTTGAATAGCTCTTTAAAAATAAATCTAGAATTAACGTTGACGTATTGTCTTGTTTTGTTCAGTTTTCAAGGTTCAATGTGTAAGTGCTTCGTTTGAAGCGACCTTTATAATATATCATTTACTGCCGTTACCGTCAAGGTATTTTTATTATTTTAGAAAAGTTTATTTCTGAAACAGTTATGTAATGCCTTTCGGACAACAAATAATATTATACATACTATTGGACAGGTTTACAAGAGGTAAATCTAAATAAATAAACCAAAGATTAGTTAGCTAACCTAAGGTTTACTTAATACGCTGGTATGACTGATTTTAAACATGCTTAATTTCTAAACGAAAACTTCTGATATATAAATCTCTTTTTGCCGAGACAGGTCTACGAGTTCTTCCGTTTTATTTATTTTTACGATGGGCTTTGTATATGCGTTTGGCTTGGTATACATGACTTCTCCGTACTGGCCGGTTGATAGCCTTACTGAGGTGCCAGTCCTTAGATCTCCCAGTAGTTGAAGAAGACCATTAACGACTTTAATATCGAATTTACCAAATAAATCTTCACTGATCATATCCAGCACCTTGAATACAGGCTGCTTGCTTCTATATATTCTTTCTGATGTCATGGCATGAAAAACATCGGCGATTCCAACAATCTGAGAGTAAAGATGAATACGATTATTTTTCTCGGATGCCGGGTAGCCGGTACCATCAAATCGTTCATGATGTTGAAAGATTGCCAGTTTTGTTTCCGTTTTTAACAATGGAGTGTCTTTAACCATTTTATATCCGTTGGCTGTATGAAGCTTTACTTCTTTAAATTCGCTCTCTGTTAAAGGCTGTTCTTTCGTTAATATGTGTGGACTCACCTTGGCCATTCCGCAGTCTGCCAGGACACCCGCTAAAGCCAGCTGGTTCACCTGACCAGGATTCAAGCCTAACTTCTTTCCCAGCATGGCACTTATGATACCCACTGAAATGGCATGGTGAAAAAGATAATCTTTTTTCGTACAATATTGATGAAGTGAGTATACATATGTAGGGTTCTGTTCTACCGTTTGGATCACCGGCAGCAGTAACTCTCTCACCCTTGCAACATTAACAGACGTTCCTGATTGCCAGTTCATGAATTCTTTCTTGAATTCCTTGATCGTCAGTAAATAGAGATCGATGAATCCGACTGGCTCATTGTTTTCTTCCTCCACTATCTCCTTATCAGTAGAGACCGGGGTTCTAAATGGACGTCCATCCGCTTTTGTTTTCTCTATTATGAGCTCTGTTATATGGAATGCTTGAAGAATATTTAGATGTTCTTCTTCTATTACTGTATTCTTTGGAATAATAGGATTGGCTGCCATTCCCATAATATCTTCTGCTACGATGCATCCTAACTGTATCTCTCCACGATGTACCTTCAACTATGAACACCTCACTTCTCACCTTTTCTTCTAGTTTATTTTACCAAATTTAACAGGTTATAGTTGTTTTTTTGCAAAAAAAAGCTGTTTCCAGTATGAGAGTTTCATTACTGGAAACAGCTTACTTGTTCATTTATTCTTCTGTATCATCAATTACATCTTCTACATCTTCAGAAGATGTTTGATCTTCGCTATCTGGTTGTTCCATTCCTTCAGCAGTTTCAACTGGTGCTTCCGTTTCTTCTTCATCCTCTTTTTCAACCTTGGCAACGGTTGAAACAAATTCGCTTTCTTGAAGACGGATCAGTTTAACTCCTTGAGTGTTACGGCCTGTAGTGGAAATATCATTCACATCCATACGGATAAGGACACCATGTGCTGTGATGATCATTAAGTCTTCTTCACCTGTTACGGCTTTAACAGACACCAGTTCTCCGTTACGTTCCGTTACATTACATGTTTTTAAGCCTTTACCCCCACGCGTTTGAACTCTATATTCACTGGCAGGAGTACGTTTACCGTAACCATTTACCGTTACAACTAAGACATCGCTCTTCTCTTCCAGAATTTCCATTCCTACAACAATGTCATCATCACTCAGGTTAATTCCTTTTACCCCTGTAGCAGTTCTTCCCATTGAACGAACATCCGTTTCAGGGAAACGAATGAGCATACCTTTTTTCGTTCCGATGATCATATCTTTCTCTCCATCGGTCAGTTTGACGGAAATGAGCTCATCGTTTTCCCGAAGGTTAATGGCGATTAGACCGTTCGTACGGATATTGGCGAAATCTGATACTGGCGTACGTTTTGAGATTCCTTGCTTCGTAGTAAAGAATAAGTACCAGTCGTCCACAAATTCTTCCACTCGAATCATGGCATTGATCCACTCATCTTTTTCTACCCCGAGCAGGTTGATAATCGGAAGTCCTTTAGCTGTACGACTGAATTCAGGAATTTCATACCCTTTCGCACGGTATGCTTTTCCTTTGTTTGTAAAGAATAGAATCGTATCATGAGTTGACGTTGTTAGTAAGTTTTCAACAAAGTCTTCATCATTGGTACCCATTCCCTGGATTCCTCTTCCTCCACGCTTTTGACTGCGGTAGGTTGAGACAGGCAGGCGCTTGATGTATCCGTTATGAGTAAGAGATACGACAATGTTCTCTCTTGGAATTAAGTCTTCATCTTCAATATTCTCAATTCCACCCGCTACGATTTCTGATCTTCTTTCATCATTGAAGCGTTCTTTGATTTCGATAAGCTCTTCACGAATGATTTCTAGAACTTTTTCATCATCTGCTAAGATCGCTTTCAATTCTGCAATCTGCTTCAATAATTCTTGATACTCGTCTTCAATTTTTTCTCGTTCTAAACCGGTTAAACGTTGAAGACGCATATCCAGGATCGCTTGAGCTTGTTTGTCAGAAAGGGAGAAGTTCTCCATCAAGCCTTGTTTCGCAAGTTCCGTAGTTTGAGAGCCACGGATAAGTTTAATGATTTCATCAATATGATCTAAGGCGATACGCAGTCCTTCTAAAATATGAGCTCTTGCTTCAGCTTTGCGTAATTCGAATTCCGTTCTACGACGAATGACGACTCGTTGATGTTGTAAGTAATGATATAGGCACTCTTTTAAATTCAATACCTTTGGCTGGCCATCAACAAGTGCCAAAAGGTTAATACCGAAGCTGGTTTGAAGGGCTGTTTGCTTATAGAGATTATTAAGCAAGACGTTCGCATTCGCATCTTTTCTTACTTCGATTACGACACGCATACCATTACGGTCCGATTCATCACGTAAATCTGTGATGCCATCAATCTTCTTATCACGAACAAGATCGGCAATTTTCTCAATCAGTCTCGCTTTATTTACTTGATAAGGAATTTGATGAACGATAATCGTTTCTTTTCCGTTGCTTTTTTGTTCAATTTCCACACGGGCACGCATGGTGATGGAACCTTTACCTGTTTCATAGGCACGACGGATCCCGCTTCTTCCTACAATAAGCCCTGCAGTAGGGAAATCAGGTCCATAGATGAATTCCATCAACTCTTGAATCGTAATGTCGGGATCTTTACTTAATGCAAGGATTCCATCGATGACCTCTCCAAGATTATGAGGTGGAATGTTCGTTGCCATTCCTACTGCGATACCTGAAGAACCGTTTACTAATAGGTTAGGAAAACGGGCAGGTAACACTTCCGGCTCTCTCTCGGTACCATCATAGTTATCTTTATAATCAATTGTATCTTTATTAATATCACGAATGAGTTCCATCGAGATTTTGGACATACGTGCTTCTGTGTAACGCATGGCCGCAGCTGCGTCTCCATCAACGGAACCGAAGTTACCATGACCGTCCACAAGCATATAACGATAGTTGAAATCCTGTGCCATACGCACCATTGTGTCATAAACAGCTGAGTCACCGTGGGGGTGATACTTACCGATTACTTCACCGACGATACGGGCTGATTTCTTGTATGCTTTTTCAGCCGTCATCCCCAGGTCATTCATCGCATACAGAATACGACGATGGACAGGTTTCAGGCCGTCACGTGCATCCGGTAGTGCACGGGAAACGATAACACTCATCGCATAATCCAGGAAAGACGAGCGCATTTCACTACTTATATTAATTTCTTTAACATTCGATCTTGGTATTTCTGCCATAGTAAAAGGGACCTCCTTTTAAAGAAAGATTTATACCTTTCTCATTCTTCACCTTGTCCGCTATGTAAAAGACAGGATAGCACATGGTCTATCCTGTATTGTTTTATTTTAGATATCCAGGTTCTTAACGTACGCTGCGTTTTCTTCGATGAAGTTACGTCTTGGCTCTACTTTGTCACCCATCAGGATATCAAAGGTTTCGTCAGCTTCGATCGCATCTTGAAGGCTGACTTGCAGCAGGGTTCTTGATTCCGGATCCATTGTTGTTTCCCATAGTTGTTCAGGGTTCATCTCTCCAAGACCTTTGTAACGCTGGATGCCAGGTTTAGGCGTCGGGGAGATTTCTGCAAGTATGCGATCCAGTTCTTTATCATTGTAGGCATACTCGATTTTCTTCCCTTGTTGTATTTTGTACAAAGGTGGTTGAGCGATATAAATATAGCCTGCTTCAATGATGTTTCTCATGTAACGATAGAAGAACGTTAATAATAGCGTACGAATATGAGCGCCATCGACATCGGCATCGGTCATGATAACGATTTTATGGTATCTCGCTTTAGCCAGATTGAAGTCTTCTCCAATCCCCGTCCCGAGAGCTGTAATAATCGCACGAACCTCGTTATTAGAAAGGATCTTATCCAGACGTGCCTTTTCTACGTTGATGATTTTACCACGCAAGGGAAGGATGGCTTGGAAGTGACGATCCCGGCCTTGTTTAGCAGATCCGCCGGCTGAGTCACCCTCAACCACGTAGATTTCACTGATGCTTGGGTCTTTAGAAGAACAGTCTGCTAATTTACCAGGTAAGCTGGAGATTTCCAGGGCACTCTTACGACGGGTAAGCTCCCTTGCCTTTTTCGCAGCCAGTCGGGCACGTGCAGCCATTAGTCCTTTTTCTACCACTTTTCGAGCAACAACCGGGTTTTCAAGTAAGAATGTTTCTAAATGCTCGGAGAAAAGGGAATCGGTAATCGTTCTTGCTTCTGAGTTTCCTAGCTTTGTTTTTGTCTGACCTTCGAATTGGGGATCAGGATGTTTAATCGAGATGATCGCTGTTAATCCTTCACGAACATCTTCCCCTGAAAGATTCGCATCGCTCTCTTTAAACACGTGATTTTTTCGGGCATAGTCGTTAATGACTCTCGTTAAAGCCGTTTTAAATCCGGACTCATGGGTTCCACCTTCATGAGTATGGATGTTATTGGCGAAGGAATAGAGATTACTTGCGAAACCATCGTTATATTGAATGGCGATTTCAATCGTAATATCATCTTTCTCGCCTTCAATGTAGATTGGTTCTTCATGGATGACTTCTTTAGAACGATTAAGATGTTCAACGTAGGACTTAATTCCACCTTCATAATGGTAATCTCTTCGTTTCCCTTCTCCGCGCTTATCTTCAATGCTGATTTGGATCCCTCTGTTTAAGAAAGCCAGTTCGCGAATACGGTTTGCAAGTATGTCATATTCGTATTCCGTCGTTTCAGTAAAGATTTCAGGATCTGGAGTGAAGTGAATGATCGTTCCCGTCTTTTCTGTTTCTCCGATCACCTTAAGATCGAAGCTCGGAACACCTTTTTCGAATTTTTGATAATAGATGTTTCCATCACGATGAACATGGACTTCAAGTTCTGTGGAAAGAGCATTTACTACTGATGCTCCAACTCCATGGAGACCTCCTGATACTTTATATCCACCGCCGCCGAACTTACCACCGGCGTGAAGGACCGTCATGATTACCTCAACGGCAGGACGTCCCATTTTTTCGTGAATACCGACAGGGATACCACGGCCATTATCTGTAACAGTAATGCTGTTATCCTCTTCGATAATGACTTCGATTTCATTACAGTAACCGGCTAACGCTTCATCGATACTGTTATCAACAATCTCCCACACCAAATGATGTAAACCTCTTCCGCTTGTTGATCCAATATACATACCAGGTCTTTTACGAACGGCCTCTAATCCTTCTAAAACCTGAATCTGATTTTCATCATAGGATTGACCTTGTTTTTGTTCCATAGCCATACTGATTCACCTACACTTTCTAACCTCAGGGCTTTATATTTCTATAATAAATTCTCATAGTTTGAGTATTTCTTTGATCGTTTCTTTAACGTACTTGATGCCAGTGGTGAAAGATACAACTGATTCGACGTGATCACAAGAGATTTATATGAACCCTTTGCAAGATTACAAAGGTTTTTATCTTTCGTTTTTAAAAAGTGTTGAATTTCTTCTGAAAATTGAACGGTGTCTCGATCAATAATAGCGATGATTTCATCTGTACGTACCATGACATCTTCTCCAACATGTATGTACAAGGTAACACCTCATTTCAATCTTTTCATTGATCCGGCTTCCACTTCAAAAGTAGTCGCTTCGTTTAAGGTTTGATGATCAATCCCATCCACGTTTGTCGTAGTGACAAAGGTTTGAACTTTTCCCTGGATGGTATTTAATAAATGTGACTGTCGATAATCATCTAATTCTGACAAGACATCATCAAGAAGTAAGATGGGATATTCTTTGATTTCAGAATGAATCAGCTCAATTTCTGCAAGCTTCACAGAGAGGGCCGTTGTCCGTTGCTGCCCCTGCGATCCGAATGTTTGAACATCCCGTCCATTCACAATAAATTGAAGATCGTCCCGATGTGGTCCGATCAGGGTCACACCGCGATCAATTTCCCGCTCGCGGATACCATCAAATTTCTGCTCATATATATCTACCATTTTTGACCATTCTTGATTATCTGATACATCTAAAGACGGTTTATATACGATTTCTAAGGTTTCTAAGTTCCTTGAAATCCCGGAATGGATCGGTTTTGCCCAACTTTCTAATAGCTGAACGAATTCAAAGCGCTTTTTCGTAATTTTCACAGCCATCTCTATGAACTGTTCCGTCAAGACATCCAGCATGGTCTGGTCTTTTTGTTTTCTCGTTTGCAATTGTTTCAGATAATGGTTCCGTTGCTGTAATATTTTTTGATAAAGGCTGATATCATGTAAATAAACAGGAGAAACCTGACCGATTTCCATATCAATAAAACGACGCCTTACTTGAGGGCTCCCTTTTACTAAATGGAGATCTTCAGGCGCAAACATGACAACATTCATATTGCCGACATATTGACTTAATTTAGATTGCTCAAGGTGATTGCTTTTCGCTTTTTTTCCCTTTTTCGAGAGGATAAGCTCCAATGGTAACGCACCGTTATACTTCTGAATCCTACCTTTTATTTTAGCATATTCCTCGTCCCAACGGATTAAATCTTTATCATTTGAGGTCCGGTGGGATTTAGCCATTGCCAGTACATAGATAGACTCCATAATATTCGTCTTTCCTTGAGCATTCTCTCCAAGAATTACGTTCACCTTATTTTCGAAACTCACGTCGATTGATTCGTAATTTCGATAGTTTCTTAATTCTAATTGTTCAATGTACATGGAAATAACACCCTTTATTATTCTCCAGCAACCACAAATACTCCTACTTCGGGAATTTCAATTGTGTCACCAATTGTGAGTTTTCTTCCTCTTCTTTGGTCTTGTTCGCCATTTATGTATACTTCATATTCACTTAAGAACCACTTTGCCATCCCGCCGGACTGAATTACTTCAGCTAGCTTCAGGAATTGTCCCAATGTGATGATTTCCGTTTCAATGGTGATCTCTTTCGCCACTAAAATCACTACTTTCCGTATAAAGTCTCTAATATCTTATTTTACTCTAAATGGAGTTAAGTCACAACTCATGAAAAATGGACAGGTGCATAAAGAGCACCCAACAGTCTTAATTACAAGAATTTTTATTGAGGTAACCTGATTTTCAGGTAAGTTACAATTATGGATATCCCTACAATTACCAAACTAACTATAAAACCGAAAAAGAATGCTTTTATACTCTCTTCACTAAATGGTTTAACTTCAAGCATGCTTACATAGAAACCAACTATAGTAATAAGACAAATAAAGATTTTAAAAAACACCTTTAAAATTGAATTGATTGCAGTGAATGTCAAATTACTTTCCTCCTTTTTAAGAACAGGTCAGTCAATAAATCTTGTGGCTATTTTCTACGAGCAAGTAGTGGTTGATTTCCGCTACAGATGCTCGCTTTCCGCGGGGCGGGCGGTGAGCCTCCTCGGCTTCGCCTGTGGGGTCTCACCTGTCCCGCTTCTCCCGCAGGAGTCGATCATCTTCCGCTCCAATCAACTTTCTAAGCATGTTGTTTAAATTAGATAAAGAAACACAATAGACTTTTAGCATAATATTCTGTTTACTAATTAGATTGTTCTTAGACACCAGTAGCTCTGTCACTAAAACCTCTTAAAGATGGTGAGGGGAACTGCGTAGACTCCTGCGGAAGTACGGTCGTGCCGAGACCCCAAAAGCGAAGCTGAGGAGGCTCGGCCGAACGTCCGCGGAAAGCGAAGCGGTTCCCCTCACCATCCAGCACATACTTATCGACAGAGCCTAAGCAGAGCATATGTTAAAATACAATAATCTTTGCGGAAATAGCCTTCTAATAAAATCTAATTTGAAAACAACCAATAAAAAAGGCCAACACCTAATATCCCCAAGGTGTTGGCTTTCTTAGTTTATTAATACGTTCTAACTGGAAGAATCAACTGAAGGATCGAATCATCATGAAGTGGTTTCAATACGAAAGGTCTCATGGCCCCGGTGAAGTTCACATAGATTTCTGTACCTTCAATGGCTTTTAATGCGTCCATCATATATTTTGCACTAAAGGAAATCTTCAGTTCTTCCCCTTCAATGGATTGACTTTTCACCTGTTCGATTACTTTCCCGATCTCCGGTGTGTTAGATGAAATCTCAATCATGCCGCCATCCAGAGTTGAAAGTTTCACTACGTTGTTTCTTCCTTCTCTTGCAAGTAGCGACGCACGGTCTATCGCTTGTAAAAATTCCTTCGTATTAAGCGTTAGCTCTGTTTTTGTATCAGAAGGAATCAATCGACTGGTATCAGGATAATTCCCTTCTAATAATCTTGAGAAGAATAGTAGATGTTTCGCTTTGAACAGCACTTGATTTTCAGTGATCACGATTTCAACAGGCTCTTCTGTATCATCAAGGATTTTATTCAGCTCGTTTAAGCTTTTTCCTGGAATCACAATATTGTAAGAAGCATCATGATTGGTTTCAATCGGTGCCTTTCTCATCGCAAGTCGGTGACTATCTGTTGCAATACAGCTCAGTTCCCCATTTTCAATCTGACAGTTTACACCTGTCAAGATGGGGCGTGTTTCTGAGGTGGACACTGCGAATACAGTTTGTCTGATCATCGTTTTCAGGAGATCAGTTGAAACTTTGATCCCGTTCCCTTCTTCGATCTGAGGAAGATGCGGGTATTCTTCTGGATCTAACCCGTTTAAATTAAATTCTGCCTGCCCTGAACGAATAACGGTTTGGAAATGATTTTGTACTTCAATTTCCACTGTGTCTTTAGGTAATTTCTTGACAATCTCACTGAAGAACTTAGCCTGAAGAACAATTCCTCCAGTTTCCATGATTTCAACAATGTCTGAACCCTCTTCTTCATTTGGAATAAAGGACTCGATTGAAATATCTGAATCACTGCCTGTTAATGTTACGCCATCTTCAGTGGCGATGATTTTTATTCCGGTAAGAATGGGTATCGTTGTTCTTGATGTTACAGCTTTCATGACATCCTGAACACTTTGGACAAGATAGTCCCTTTGAATAACAAATTTCATGATTTATTCCTCCAATTTGCACATAATTTTATGGACTGAATCATATACTAATAATTTATTTAAAAATAGTAATAGAAGTAGTAGGGCCTGTTGATATGTGGATAAGTGTGTGAATTCAACGTAAACACAGCCTATCCACATGTGGACAGACTGTGTGCTAGTTTGTCTTAGTTATTCACATTATCCAGTTTTAGTGTGTGTAAGATTAACTCTTTAAAGACTCACGAATTTCTTTCAATTGCTGCTGAAGAAGCGCATCCGCCCCCAGCAATGTACTGATCTTCTCATGAGCATGAATGACGGTCGTGTGATCCCGGCCGCCGAACTCTTCTCCGATCTTTGGAAGTGAAGAATCCGTCATCTCCCTGGATAGATACATAGCGATCTGTCGTGGAAAGGCGATGGACTTTGTTCGTTTCTTCGCTTTAAAGTCTTCCAGCTTCACATTGAAGTGCTCCCCAACGACACGTTGAATTTCCTGGATGGTAATAACCCGTGGTTTGGAGCTTGGAATGATATCTTTCAAAGCTTCGGCTGCCAGATCAGCATTAATATCTTTATTTATAAGAGAAGAGTACGCAACAACCCGGATTAAAGCGCCCTCTAACTCACGAATGTTTGAATCGATTTGATTAGCTATATAAAGCATGGCTTCATTTGGAATGTCCAATCCTTCAGCCTTTGCCTTTTTTCGTAAAATGGCAATTCTCGTCTCGAGATCTGGAGGAGTGATGTCTGTAATAAGTCCCCATTCAAATCGTGAACGAAGTCTGTCTTCGAGTGTCGGAATTTCTTTTGGTGGCCGATCACTGGAAATGACAATCTGCTTGCTTTCTTCATGTAAGGTATTAAAAGTATGGAAAAATTCCTCTTGCGTTTGTTCTTTTCCTGCTAAAAATTGAATGTCATCTATTAATAAAACATCAACGCTGCGGTATTTATTGCGGAAATCGACTGCTTTATTGTCACGAATGGAGTTAATGAATTCGTTTGTGAATTTTTCAGAGGATAGATAAACCACTTTAGCAGCAGGATTATGCTCCAGTACATAATGTCCGATCGCATGCATTAAGTGAGTTTTTCCCAGTCCTACTCCACCATAAATAAACAAGGGATTATAGGCTTTTGCAGGTGCTTCAGCCACAGCCAAAGATGCGGCATGGGCGAAACGGTTGCCCGAACCGATAACAAAGGTGTCGAATGTGTATTTTGCATTCAGCATATTTTGATTGATATCCTGTTGCTCGTCGTCTTTCATCGACTTCTTTGGCGGTAATTGAATATCAAATTCTTCCGGCTCCTGATTTTGTGGAATGATAAATTTCACGACCAACTCTTCGCCCGTAATATCATACAAAACCCCGGAGATTAATTGAGAGTAGCGTCCTTCCAGCCAATCTCGTGCAAATTCATTTGGAGCTGTAATGACAAGTGTGTCACCTTGTATGGAATGTGCCTTAGTCGATTTTAACCAAGTATCAAAGCTCGGTTTACTTATCTTTTTTTCGATGCTTTCTAAGGCTTTGCTCCAAAGATCCCCGATATTCTCCAATCCTGATCCCTCCTTTTCTCAGTTTGTATAACTTCTGTACAACAATTACATGCTATATAACCCGTAAACTCTCGCTATTTTATAAAAATACAAAACAATGAATGTGGAAAATATATATAATAAGGAAAGAAAATGGTTTTTCGACAATATCCACCACTTGTGGACAACGTTTTACAAACCCTCTGTATAAGTTACCCACATGATATCCACATTTTGTGGATAAGTTATTTCCAAGAACCTAGTTATCAAGAGTGAAAACACAATAATCATATCAAAATATCCTTAGCGGTGCAATGCTTTTTAAATTTTATCCACAAGCCCCCACCCCTTGTGGAATGAAATTGTCCACAACCCAAGAACTTGTGAAAAAGTTGTCAGTATGTGTTGTGGATAATTTAAAAACCTGTCGAATCCTATCCACAGGCAGGTTGGATAGAGAAATAAAATAAGATTTGTAGAAGGAGAAAGATCAAACAGGGAGATGAGTTATTCGAAGTAGAAGTAATCGTTCAAATGGACCTAATAATTAGTACATGATGATTTTTCATAGATTTTAATAAATTGGTTTTGGAAAAAGTATAGTAAATAATTTTGTTGATTGTAGCTCCAGGTGCCCGCCCCGCGGAAAGCGAGCACCTGGAGCGGAAATCAACCACTACACGCTAATAGTAAAGAGCGAAAAGACTTTAAAATGATTTCCGAAATAACAATTAAAAAGAAAAATAATATGAGTGTTGACTTTTTATGGGTACCGTCTTTATAATAGTGAGGAATGTCTTTAACTTTTATAAAGATATCCTTCAGGGAGGTGTCATAGATGAAAAGAACGTTTCAACCAAATAATCGTAAAAGAAAAAAGAACCACGGTTTCCGTGCACGTATGAGCTCTAAAAACGGACGTAATGTTTTAGCTCGTCGTCGTAGCAAAGGAAGAAAAGTATTATCTGCCTAGACCACTGAACTGACTCAGTGGTCTTTTTTTTCCTTTATCCCAAGTGAAAAGACGATTTGGCTCGTTCGTATTTTGTTTTAAGAGAAAAATTACTTATAATTTCAAATGAATGAGCCAATAATGTCGAGGATACATCAAGACAAAAATGAAAATTAGGTGTGGTCAATGCGGAAAGATCAGAGAGTGAAGAAGAATAAAGAGTTCCAGGAGATATTCAAAAAAGGAACATCCTTTGCCAATCGGCAATTCGTCTTATATCTATTGAAGAAAGAAGAGCCTCAACCATTTCGAATTGGAATCTCCGTAAGTAAGAAAATCGGAAATGCTGTTTGTCGAAACCAAATTAAACGATATATCAGACAGGCTTTCTTAGAATTACAAGAAGATGTAAAAGATCAGTACGATTACTTAATCATCGCCAGAAAACCGGCGGCCGAAATGAATTTCCATGAGGTGAAGGGCAGCCTCACCCATGTGCTGAAAAGAGGAAAAGTGTTGAAAAGATCCTCTAATGGAAAACATGTTAGAAAGAAGTTATAACATTTTACGATATTGACAGGTTTCGTCATCACAAGCCTATGAAAAGATGTTACAATACGAGAGATTGTACTTTTTAAGTAGAGAGATCTGTTTTACATTTAACTTGAAAGATATTAGTAGGGAGGAAATTAAGGGTGAAAAAGAGAATGATAGCCCTGATGGGAATCATTGGGCTAATGGCTATACTATCAGGTTGTACGGAATATAATCAGCCGATAACACCTGAGAGTAGCGGAATATGGAATGAATATATTGTCTATCCTTTATCACAATTAATTACAATGGTAGCTGAGTTCATGAGCGGTTCTTATGGATTGGCCATTGTCATTGTTACATTGATTATTCGTTTAGCGATTCTGCCATTAATGATTAAACAAACGAAAAATTCAAAAGCCATGCAGGCTTTGCAACCGGAAATGAAAAAGCTGCGTGAAAAATATAGCTCTAAAGATGCACAAACTCAACAAAAGCTTCAACAAGAAACGATGGCTTTATTCCAAAGTCACGGGGTTAATCCGCTGGCGGGTTGTTTCCCATTGATCGTTCAAATGCCGATCTTAATTGGTTTCTACCATGCGATCGTGAGAACAGAAGAAATTAAAGCTCATAACTTCCTGTGGTTCGATCTTGGTAACCCGGATCCGTACTATATTTTACCTTTAGTAGCAGGTATAACGACGTTTATCCAACAGAAATTAATGATGGCGGGTACAGCGAATCAAAATCCGCAAATGGCGATGATGCTTTATATCATGCCGGTCATGATCATCATTTTTGCGATTAACTTCCCTGCAGCTCTATCCCTTTACTGGGTAGTCGGAAATCTATTTATGATTGTTCAAACGTATTTCATTAAAGGACCTGAAATCAAAGAAGCGCAAACCGCTAAAGCTGGTGGGAATTCGGGAGGAAAGAAAAAGTGAGAGAAGTAGAAGCGACTGGTCAAACGGTGGAAGAAGCCATTGAATCAGCCTTGTCTCAACTGAATATCACCAAAGAAGAAGCAGAAATTGACGTCATTGATCAAGGTAAAAAAGGCTTGTTCGGATTGTTTGGTGGAAGACCTGCTGTCGTTCAAGTCAAAAAAGCGATGGATCCGGTAAATGAAGCGAAAGATTTTCTTCTATCTGTTGCACATGAAATGGGAGTGAACGCTTCCATCGAAGTGAAAAGAGACGGAAGAGATGTTGAGTTCAACATTTCCGGTGAAAAAATGGCTCTATTAATAGGAAAAAGAGGACAAACGTTGAATGCTCTTCAACATTTAACTCAACTGATTGCCAATCGGGTTTCCGATCAGTTCATCACCATCCTTTTAGATGCGGAGAACTATCGTGAAAGACGTAAGCAAACGTTAACAAACCTGGCGGAACGATTAGCAGAGAAAGCATTGCGCACAAATCGTTCCGTTTCATTAGAACCCATGCCTTCCTATGAACGAAAAGTGATTCATACAGCATTAGTTGATTCGACTACTGTTGATACACATTCAGAAGGCAGAGAACCCAATCGTTATATTGTGATTGCTCCAAAATAAATAAAAAACGATTCCTTTCGGGGGATCGTTTTTTTTTTACAATCCAGGCAACCCCGATAATTTTCTTCCCATGTCGCCGCGTCGCAACCTTGTGGATTCTTATTTTCATCCCGGTTTATTGTTATTCACATGTGGATAAGTTAAAATAATAGAGATGAAGTGTTATCTGTGTGGATAACATTATTTGGTGACGAATAGAGGGTTTCCTTTCTTTAGTATTAAATAGGATTGTGATATTCTAATAATTTGGGGAAACTTTGCTCTCTACTATAATTCATTTATAAATAGATCAACTAAGAAATAAGAGAGGTGAATACAATGGAGTTTGATACAATTGCTGCTATTTCCACTCCGATGGGTGAAGGGGCGATTGCGATCGTGCGTTTAAGCGGTGATCAAGCCTTCGATATCGGTGATAAGGTCTTTAAGGGAATGAAAGGAAATTCTATGAAAGACTTTGCTTCTCATACCATTCATTATGGACATATTATCGATCCGGACACAGAGCAAGTGGTGGAAGAAGTCATGGTTTCTGTGATGAAGGGGCCAAAAACATTCACCCGTGAAGATATTATAGAAATTAACTGCCACGGGGGACTTGTGTCGGTCAATAAAGTACTGCAGCTCGTATTGAAAAATGGAGCCCGCCTTGCAGAGCCGGGTGAATTTACGAAACGGGCGTTCTTGAACGGACGAATTGACCTATCCCAGGCGGAAGCCGTGATGGATCTTATTCGGGCAAAAACCGATCGGGCGATGAATGTAGCCCTTAATCAAATGGAAGGCCGACTTTCCAATTTGATTCGAAAGCTTCGTCAGGAAATTCTTGAAACACTGGCTCATGTAGAAGTGAATATCGATTATCCGGAGTATGATGATGTAGAAGAAATGACACATCACGTACTATTGGAGAAATCCAAACACGTCCGTGACGAAATTGACAAGTTGGTCCGAACATCAGAGCAGGGGAAAATTCTGAGAGAAGGTCTTTCTACCGTGATCGTCGGACGGCCAAATGTAGGGAAGTCCTCTCTATTGAACAGTCTTGTTCATGAAAACAAGGCGATCGTAACCGATATTCCTGGGACAACCCGGGATGTAATTGAAGAATACGTGAATGTACGCGGTGTTCCGTTGCGTCTGGTTGATACAGCCGGGATTCGTGAAACAGAGGACATTGTAGAACGAATCGGTGTGGAACGATCACGACAAGTATTGAAAGAAGCGGATTTAATTTTACTCGTACTCAACTATGCGGACGAATTGACTCCTGAAGATGAACAGCTTTTCGAAGCGGTAAGAGGAATGGACGTTATTGTCATCGTGAACAAAACGGATCTGCCTCAGAAGATTGATATAGATAAAGTAAGGAAACTGGCGGAAAATCATCAGCTGGTCACAACGGCTTTACTTGAAGAGCAAGGGATCGATGAACTGGAAGAAGCCATTTCTTCTTTATTCTTTGCAGGTTCCATTGAATCGGGGGATATGACATATGTGTCCAATAGCCGTCACATTGCTCTGCTCAATCAAGCTTCCCTCTCGATTAATGAAGCCATCAATAGCGTAGAAATGGGCACTCCCATAGATATCGCTCAAATTGACTTAACCAGAACGTGGGAGCTTTTAGGTGAAATCATTGGAGAGAGCGTTCATGAAAGCCTGATTGATCAGCTCTTTTCTCAATTCTGCTTAGGGAAATAAATACTATTTTAATGTGGACTTTTAATTCAAGGTCCTACAAGGAGGAAAAAATAAACCATGCAATATGACGCAGGGCAATATGATGTCATTGTCATTGGTGCTGGCCATGCCGGAGTTGAAGCAGGACTTGCTTCGGCCCGTATGGGAGCTAAAACGTTAATGGTCACCATTAATTTGGATATGGTCGCCTTTATGCCATGTAATCCATCTGTTGGTGGACCGGCGAAAGGGATCGTTGTAAGAGAGATTGATGCTCTTGGTGGAGAGATGGGGCGTAATATAGATAAAACACATATTCAAATGAGAATGTTGAATACAGGAAAAGGTCCAGCTGTCCGGGCATTACGGGCTCAGGCGGATAAATTCCTTTATCAGCATGAAATGAAACGTACGATCGAAAATGAACCGAACATGACCTTGCTTCAAGGAATGGTTGAGGAATTGATTGTTGAAGATGATGAATGTAAAGGTGTCGTAACGATGACGGGTGCTGCCTACCGGGCCAAAACAGTCGTCATTACAACGGGTACATTCCTGCGTGGTGAAATCATATTAGGAGATCTGAAATATTCAAGCGGTCCTAATAATCAACAACCTTCCATTAGACTTTCTGATCATTTACATGAATTGGGCTTTGATACTGTTCGTTTTAAAACAGGGACGCCACCGCGTGTGAATAGTTCGACAATCGATTATTCGAAAACAGAAATTCAACCAGGTGATGATGTTCCCCGTGCATTCAGCTATGAAACGACGAAATATATTACCGATCAACTTCCATGTTGGTTAACGTATACGAACGAACAGACCCATCAATTGATTGATGACAACTTGCATCGTTCTCCAATGTATTCTGGAATGATTAAAGGAACCGGACCGCGTTACTGTCCTTCTATTGAGGATAAAGTCGTGCGTTTCCATGATAAACCGCGTCACCAGATTTTCTTGGAGCCGGAAGGACGAAACACACAAGAAGTCTATGTGCAGGGATTATCGACGAGTTTACCTGAAGACGTACAACAAAAGATTCTTCAAACCATCCCGGGTCTTGAGAAAGTACAGATGATGCGAGCCGGGTATGCCATTGAGTATGATTCCATTGTACCGACTCAATTATGGCCGACCCTTGAAACGAAAAAAATAAAAAATCTTTATACAGCGGGACAAATCAACGGAACGTCCGGTTATGAAGAAGCCGCTGGACAAGGTCTGATGGCGGGGATCAATGCTGCGTGCCGTGCCCTGGATAAAGAAGAGGTTATCTTAAGCCGCTCTGATGCGTATATCGGGGTCTTGATCGATGATCTTGTGACAAAAGGGACGAACGAACCGTATCGTCTATTGACTTCCCGTGCTGAATATCGCCTGTTGCTTCGTCATGACAATGCCGATCTTCGCCTGACTGATATCGGTCATAAAATAGGATTAATCTCCGATGATCGATACGAACGGTTTACAGCTAAAAAAGAAGCGATCTTTTCAGAGAAAAAACGCCTGGAAGGAATCCGCATCAAGCCTACTGACGAAACACAGGCCGTTATCCGTGAAGCGGGCGGCAGTGAGCTGAAAGACGGCATATTAGCAGCGGATCTTCTGAAGCGCCCTGAAATGAACTATAGTCATATTAAATCACTCGTTCCAAGTGAAATCGAGCTTGATCCCGATGTAGAGGAACAGGTTGAAATCCAAGTGAAATATGAAGGCTATATTGAAAAATCCCTTCAACAGGTCGATAAAATGAAGAAGATGGAAAACAAAAGAATTCCTGAAAACATTGATTACAGCGCCATTAGCGGTTTAGCATCTGAAGCAAGACAGAAATTAATCGAGGTCCAGCCTCTTTCTCTTGCACAGGCTTCCCGGATTTCAGGAGTGAATCCTGCAGACATCTCTATTTTACTCGTCTATATCGAGCAAGGGAAAATCGCAAAAGTATCAGGTGATCAATAGAGGTAAAGGAAGGATAATTTCATGAATGTAAATGAATTTCAATCAATGCTTGAGGAGAAGGGGATCTCCCTTTCTCCAGAGCAATTAAATCAGTTTGAGCGCTATTATGAATTGCTGGTTGAATGGAATGAAAAAATGAACCTGACGGCCATCACTGAAAAGGAAGATGTTTATTTAAAGCATTTTTACGATTCGATCAGTGCAGCTTTTTATGTTGATTTCACCGAGGTGACAACTCTTTGTGATGTTGGGGCAGGAGCCGGTTTTCCGAGTATCCCTCTTAAAATATGCTTCCCGCACTTACATATCTCAATTGTTGATTCCTTGAACAAGCGGATTACGTTCTTAAACCATTTATCAGATGAGTTAGGGCTTGATTACACGAATTTCTATCATGATCGTGCTGAGACTTTTGGTAAAAACAAGGCTCATCGTGAAAAGTATGATATGGTTACAGCAAGAGCCGTTGCCAGAATGTCTGTTTTAAGTGAATTATGTTTGCCACTTGTTAAAAAGGGCGGCTTATTTGTAGCGATGAAGGCTTCAAACGTGAAAGAGGAGCTATCCAATGCGAAGAAAGCAATTGGCATGCTGGGTGGACAAACGGATAAAATGTATTCGTTCGTCTTACCGGAAGAGGAAAGTGAAAGAAATATCGTGAAGATCGACAAAGTGAAAGAAACGCCTAACAAATATCCCAGAAAACCTGGGACACCCAATAAATTACCGTTATAATAATATGAATGGTTCTCCTGCCGTGATGTCAATGATCAAGCTTTGAAAATCTCAGCATAGGCAGGAACTGGTCATATTTTAGAGAATATTAATAAAGGGAGTTTCTTAAAGGTGGTGTAGGAAGATGAAGCATCCTTTCTCTCGTTTTTTTGGCCTAGGTGAAAAGGAGCAAGATGTTGAATCTGAAGAATCAAATGTAGTGGAAGAAGATCGAGATGAAGTGAAAAAGATACCCGTCTCACAAATCATCCCTAATCGCTTTCAACCAAGAACAGTGTTCAATGATGAAAAGATAGAAGAGTTATCCAGAACGATTCATACCCATGGTATTATCCAACCGATTGTGGTTAGACAATATGATGATGAGCAGTTTGAAATCATTGCAGGTGAACGTCGATACAGAGCTGTTCAGAAGCTTGGCTGGGACACCGTACCGGCCATTGTAAAGAATCTTAATGATACAGAAACAGCATCTGTTGCATTAATTGAAAACTTACAAAGGGAAGAACTCTCTCCTATAGAAGAAGCCATTGCGTATGGAAAACTGTTGGAGTTACATGATTTAACTCAAGAAGCCCTTGCCCAACGCTTAGGAAAAGGACAATCGACTGTGGCGAACAAGCTTCGTCTCCTTAAGCTTCCAGAAGAAATTCAATCAGCCTTATTAGATAAACTAATAACAGAACGTCATGCCAGGGCTTTGATTCCTCTGAAGAATGCTGAAAAGCAGATTCAGCTCCTTCAGGAAATCATTGAAAAAAGCTTGAATGTCAAACAAACCGAAGACCGGGTTGTGAAAATGCAAGAAGGAACGACTCAAAAGCCAAAACCGAAACGAAAAGCCTTCAGTAAAGATATGAGAATAGCTGTGAATACGATTCGTCAATCGCTTTCCATGGTATCAGACAGCGGAATCAATCTGGACTCTGAAGAAGAAGAGCATGAGGAGTTCTATCAGTTCACCATCCGTATTCCTAAAAAAAAATAGATTCGTAGTCTAAAAGTGAGAAACATATCGGATTGGTTTCTCACTTTTTTGTATGGTTCTTTTTGCAAAGCTTGTATCATCTTGGAGTAGTAAGTAGTAGTTGATTTCCGCTACAGGATGCTCGCTTTCCGCGGGGCTGGCGGTGAGCCTCCTCGGCTGCGCCTCCGGGGTCTCACCTGTCCAGCTCCGGCGGCTAGCCCCTCGAGGTCATAAGCTAAATGGTCCAAGAAGGCAAAGTGCGCCTTCCCGGCCCATTCAGCTTATGCTTGTCGGGGCTGTTCAAGCCGCCTCCGCTTTTAGAACTGTCCAGCTATTCCCGCAGGAGTCGAGCATCCTTCCGCTCCAATCAACTTTCGAAGCATGAATCCTTTAAGTGAAACTGAAAAAACAAGAATATTAAAGTGTTCTCACTTTGGTCGATTAATGATTGATTTCTTTATAAAGAAAATGATATTTCTTTTAGATTTTTCTTTGAGTACTTTAAGCTATGTCACTAAACATCTCTTAAAGATGGTGAGGGGAACTGCGTAGACTCCTGCGGAAGTACGGTCGTGCCGAGACCCCGGAAGCGAAGCTGAGGAGGCTTGGCCGAACGTCCGCGGAAAGCGAAGCAGTTCCCCTCACCATCTAGCACACACTGGTGGCAGAGCTCCTGGCAGATTTCATCTTATAAATAACAGTTGATAGGTTGTGTCGATTCAGAGCAAATACTGTCGTTTCGTGAGCTATGAACAAATTACAATTTCCTATTTCTAGAAATAGGGCTCTTTTTTAAAAAATTGACAGACAATTAACGAAGAATTTTGATAGAATAGAAGAATACTGTAAAAAATTTAGTGAATCTTAGGAAGTCAAAAGGTAGGTGACAACCTTGGGCAGAATAGTAGCCGTTACTAACCAAAAAGGTGGAGTGGGAAAGACCACAACATCCGTTAATTTGGGGGCTTGCTTAGCTTATATAGGGAAAAAGGTTTTACTGGTAGACATTGATCCTCAAGGAAACGCCACCAGTGGTGTAGGTGTGGAAAAAGGGGATGTCCAGCAGTGCATATATGATGTGCTGGTAGATGATGTGGATGTCAGAGAAACGATTAAACAATCAAAAGTTGAGAATTTATCCATTGTACCTGCAACGATTTCATTGGCGGGGGCAGAAATTGAACTTGTTCCAACCATCTCCCGTGAAGTGCGTTTAAAGAAAGCGTTAGAGAAAGTGAAAGACGATTTTGATTATATTATCATTGATTGTCCGCCGTCTTTAGGGTTATTGACAATCAATGCGTTAACAGCCTCAGATGCTGTCGTCATACCGGTCCAATGCGAATATTATGCTCTGGAAGGATTGAGTCAGCTATTGAGTACCGTTCGTTTAGTTCAGAAGCATCTGAATCATGACCTTATGATAGATGGTGTGCTGCTTACGATGCTTGATGCGAGAACCAATCTGGGAATCCAGGTCATAGAAGAAGTCAAAAAATACTTTCAAGATAAAGTGTATCGCACAATTATTCCACGTAACGTTCGTTTAAGTGAAGCGCCCAGTCATGGTGAACCGATCATCATCTATGATGCAAAGTCCAGGGGAGCAGAAGTTTATTTAGAACTAGCAAAGGAAGTGGCGGCGAATGGCTAAAGGTTTAGGAAAGGGCCTCAATGCTCTCTTTACCAATATCCAAACAACTCAAAATGAAGAGTCCGTGCAAGAAGTGAGCCTGAAAGAAATACGGCCGAATCCATATCAACCACGAAAGATCTTTGAGCCGCAAGCCATTGAAGAATTAAAAGATTCGATCTTAGAACACGGTATCCTGCAACCAATCATTGTGCGTAAAACGATCAAAGGCTATGAAATTGTCGTTGGTGAACGCCGTTATCGTGCAGCCAAAGCGGCTAAATTAGAATCGGCTCCTGTCGTGGTCCGGGAACTGAATGAACAACAAATGATGGAGCTTGCCGTTTTAGAAAACCTTCAACGTGAAGACCTGACACCGATCGAAGAAGGCGCAGCTTATCAAATGCTGATGGATAAGCTAAAGCTCACTCAGGAGGAATTAGCGAAGAGGTTGGGTAAGAGCAGACCTCATATTGCCAATCACATTCGCTTACTATCCCTCCCTGCTCCTATTCAGGAACTTATTTCAGAAGGTAAGTTAACGATGGGACATGGACGTGCACTCCTTGGGTTGAAAAACAAGAAGAATCTATCAACGGTTGTCAATCGTATCCTTAAAGAATCAATAAACGTTCGCCAATTAGAAAAAATCATTCAAGAACTGAATGAGAATGTTCCACGTGAAACAAAAAAAACAGAGCGTAAAGATGTTTTCATTCAGGAACAGGAATCCCTTCTGCGCGAACGCTTTGGGACAACGGTTACGATTAAACAATCAAAGAAAAAAGGAAAAATTGAGCTCGAATTTTTCTCGAAGGAAGATCTCGATCGCATTTTGGAATTATTGCAGTAACCATTTGGGAAAGGACTGGCTTAAAAGGTATACTTATACCACTTAAGCCAGTCCTCTTCCATATGGTACATAGAAGATACACTATTCTTTGGGAAATAATCATTTGAAAAGCAGGAATCAGAATTTTTCAGACAGATAAGGAGAACGTCATGGTACTATTAGGAACGCTGGTAAATGGAGTATGTATTATCATCGGAACTCTCCTGGGGAAGGTCCTTCATCGCATCCCGGAAGATATGAAGGGAACTGTCATGAAAGCGATTGGTTTAGCCGTCATCGTCCTTGGGTTGCAGATGGGATTGAAAAGTGAAAACTTTCTCATTGTCATTATCAGCCTGGCACTCGGTGCTGGATGGGGAGAGTGGATGAACCTGGAGGACAAGCTTAACTCCTTGGGTAACTGGTTGGAAAAGAAGCTGGGCAGTAATAAAGAAACCTCCATATCTCAGGGGTTTGTCACAGCTACCCTAATTTTTGTTATTGGAGCAATGGCTGTAATAGGTGCATTGGATAGCGGCATCAGGGGCGATCATGATGTTCTGTTGACGAAGTCGATCATTGATGGTTTTACATCCCTGATCCTAACGACGACTTTAGGAATTGGTGTCATGTTTTCGGCGATCCCTGTCGTCCTTTATCAAGGTTTCATTGCCCTGTTTGCGACTCAAATTCATCAGTGGGTTCCAGAAGAGCTGATGGATGCCTATATCGTAGAGATGACCTCAACGGGAGGAATCATGATTTTTGCGATTGGACTCAACCTCCTGGGTGTAACGAAGATCAGAGTCGCCAATTTACTTCCCGGGATCATCGTAGTGGGATTGGTCGTAGGAATCATACACGCATACCAGCTATATACGTAATAAGTGAAAAGGGAGATGACCCGGAACGTATCTGGATCATCTCCCTTTTATTGCTGTAATTCTTCCCGCCATTTTTCAATACTGACGGCGTTTCGGCGTTCCACTGAATCGCCTGCCAGCACAATGGCTTGAGCGATCGTCTTTGCCATTTTCATGACAAGATTCAAACGTGTATTTTGTAACACAAAGAACTCCATAAATCCGCTGACATTCACGATTCCGGTCAGGTGAATCTCCCCAACCTCTGGTAACTCTTTATTTACGCCGGCACCAGGTTTTAATGGTCCCTCACTTAATTGAATGGCACCGACACTTTTTAATCGACCGAGACAGGCATCTACACCGATAATAAAAGGATTGATATGTTTAGCGGCAATTTGACTGAGCTTCTCTTCCAGGTTTACTGCATGGATCGGATCATCCAACGTTCCATATACATGGAATGGTTTGATATCTTGTTCTTCTATTAAGGTTCCAACTAACGGGCCCAATGAATCCCCTGTTGAACGGTCTGTGCCAATACATACGAAGACAATGGGTCTTGTACGATAGTAAGTGGGAAGCATCGACGACAATTGAACGGAAAGATCCTGTGCCGCACGCTCTTCCTGATGAAGGACTCTAAAGGGTTCAGGTCTTCGTTCAAATAGTCCTTTTTTAAGATTCATCGCTTCCACTCCTTTGGATATGTTTAAGGGGAATTCTATAGTGAACATACTTTATCGGACTTGACTGCCATAATCATATTTTCTAAGTATTATCAGTATACGGACGATTTCTTTTTTTCATACATAATATGGTTGGATTTTTCATAAAATAAAAATTTTCTATAAACTATAGTAATATGAGGTTATATCTACACAAGGAGAGGGAAAGTTGATAAAATAAGGAATACTTCTTATTGAATGATAAGTGGAGGTTCGGTAAATATGTCGAGTACTAAAACAGAAGTTAAAGAAACCGTAGACAAAATAAAAGATAGTGAAGCAGCCCAAAAACTTATAGATAATGAATTATGGATTGCCTTAGGGGCAGGCGCGATAAAAATAGTGGCGATCATGGTCATTACCTATATCGCTCTAAGGTTGGGAAGGTCAGCCATTCGAAATGTGTTCAGGGTCCGGTCCCGCTCACCTCTTAAATTTACGGAGCGTCGGGAAACCACTTTATCAAAACTGTTAGAGAATGTATTGACCTATGTGATTTATTTCATTAGTTTAATGACGATTCTATCGACTCTTGATATTGATGTGAAAGGACTGATTGCCGGTGCCGGGATCGTCGGTCTGGCGGTAGGTTTCGGAGCACAAAACCTTGTTCGGGATATCATCACGGGTTTCTTTATTATATTCGAGGACCAGTTTTCAGTCGGTGACTATGTTCGAATCGGTTCTGCTGAAGGTACTGTTGAAGAAATCGGCCTTCGTACGACAAAGATCAAAAGCTGGACCGGGGAATTACATATCTTCCCAAATGGGAATATTACGGAAGTAACGAACTTCTCCATTCATAACAGCATTGCGGTCGTAGATGTCAGTATTGCCTATGAAGAAAATATAGAAGAAGCAGAGAAAGTGATGCAGGAGCTTCTCCTTGCGTTACCGCAAAAATATGAAGATCTCGTGAATCCACCTGAACTGTTGGGTGTTCAAACCCTGGGAGCATCAGATGTGGTCATTCGAATCGTGGCTGAAACGGTTCCGATGAGACATTGGTATATGGCAAGAATGATCCGTAAAGAGGTTAAACTATGCCTGGATGAGCATGGTATTGAAATTCCATTCCCTCGTATGGTGATGTATTCACGTCAGGATCAGGAAGATATCCAGCCCCGTGAAGAAAAACAAAGAAAACTTGAAAGCGAATAAGGAGGAGAAATCCAGTGGAGCCCAAGACATTCACTTTAAATGATATTGTAGAAATGAAAAAGCCCCATCCATGTGGAACGAACCGCTGGAAAGTGATCCGTATGGGAATGGATATTCGCATCAAATGTGTAGGATGCGGCCACAGTGTCATGATTCCCAGAAAAGATTTTGCGAAAAAAATGAAAAAAGTCATCAGTAGCGGCGAGGAAGGATAATTATTCTTTTTTTACCCATATTTCTTTTGGCCTAATCCAACCTATGGTTATTTTGCCAAGGTTAAGAGCATTCAGTCGGTTTCAGTCGATTGGATGCTCTTTTTAGTAAGCCGTGCCGATGCCTGAAGCTTCACTTGTCTTTTCCCTCTATTATCTCTATAATTGTGAAAGGTTCGACCGTTTACTTATTTTCGATCTTACATGATTTTTTAATAGATAAGAATTTAGATGAGGAGTGACTATAATGGCTTTAACAGCTGGTATTGTTGGATTACCAAACGTAGGGAAGTCCACTTTATTTAATGCAATTACAAAAGCAGGTGCAGAATCTGCCAACTATCCTTTCTGTACAATTGATCCGAACGTAGGAATTGTAGAAGTTCCCGATCACCGTTTAGATAAATTAACAGAGCTTGTAGAACCGAAGAAAACGGTTCCCACTGCCTTTGAATTCACGGATATCGCCGGGATTGTAAAAGGAGCGAGTAAAGGAGAAGGATTAGGGAATAAATTCTTATCTCATATTCGCCAAGTGGATGCGATCTGTCAGGTAGTCCGTTGTTTCGCGGATGATAATATCACACACGTTTCAGGTAAAGTAGATCCGATTGCGGATATTGAAGTCATTAACCTGGAATTGATCTTAGCTGACCTTGAGACAGTGGATAAGCGTCTTGCCAGAGTTCAGAAAATGGCCAAGCAAAAAGATAAAGAAGCGGTATTTGAGCATGATATCCTTGTGAAAATCAAAGAAGCTCTTGAAGCAGAGCAGCCGGCTCGTACGGTTGAGTTCTCTGATGAACAAATGAAGCTTGTGAAACAGCTTCACCTTCTGACTTCAAAGCCTGTATTATATGTAGCAAACGTAAGTGAAGATGAAATTGCCGATCCTTCTGACAACGAATATGTTCAGAAAGTACGTGAATTTGCTAAAGAAGACAATGCTGAAGTAATTGTTGTCTGTGCGAAAATCGAATCTGAAATTGCTGAGCTTGATGATGAAGAAAAAGCGATGTTCCTGGAAGAACTGGGGATTGAAGAATCCGGTTTAGATCAGCTGATCCGCGCTACCTATTCTTTACTAGGACTGGCGACGTACTTCACAGCCGGCGTTCAAGAGGTCCGCGCCTGGACATTCCGTGAAGGGATGAAAGCTCCCCAATGTGCCGGAGTCATCCATACCGACTTCGAAAGAGGCTTCATCCGTGCCGAAACAGTTTTCTACGACGATTTAGTCGCAGCAGGAACAATGGGAGCAGCCCGTGAAGCCGGAAAAGTACGTTTAGAAGGCAAAGAATACCTCGTAAAAGACGGAGACATCATTCACTTCCGTTTTAATGTGTAGGTTTTGAGAAAAAAATAGGCGAGACTATGCATTTTTCTTTGAAATTTCATCAGAACTAAATTCTCTGAGAGTTGATTGGAGCGGAAGGCACTCGACTCCTGCGGGAATAGTGGGACAGGTGAGACCCCACAGGCGCTTGCGCCGAGGAGGCTCACCGCCCACCCCGCGGAAAGCGAGCACCTGGAGTGGAAATCAACCAGCACTCGCTTCTGAGAAAGCAACAAAGTTTACGAAAAAAGCTTTATTGAAAGACTAGAGTTTCAATTCTAGTCTTTTTTTTACGTCATATTGCAATAATAGATAACCTATGCTATAATTTTATTTCGTGAGTAATGAACGCATTGCTCCTTGTTCTTTCACAAAGAAAGGACCGCATAGACCACGAGGAGGTGACATTCAGATGAGAAAGTATGAACTTATGTACATTGTCCGCCCAAACATTGACGACGAGTCAAAGAAAGCAGTAGTTGAGCGTTTCGATAACGTTTTAACAACTAACGGCGCGGAAATCATCGAGTCAAAAGATTGGGGTAAACGTCGTTTAGCGTATGAAATCAACGATTTTCGTGATGGTTTCTATCAACTAGTTAAGATGAGCGCTACTTCTGATGCAGTTAACGAATTTGATCGTTTAGCTAAAATCAGCGATGATATTATCCGTCATATCGTTGTTAAAGAAGAAGAATAATCCGTACGCTTTTAAGATATACACTTCTATCACCTGTTTCACGTGAAACAGTAAACTAGAAGGAAGGGGTTGATTCTGATGATGAACCGAGTTGTATTAGTAGGGCGTTTAACCAAAGACCCTGAATTAAAATATACTCCAAGTGGAGTGGCTGTTGCTTCGTTTACACTGGCTGTCAATCGTAGTTTTACGAATCAATCAGGAGAACGGGAAGCAGATTTTATTAACTGCGTTGTATGGCGTCGCCCTGCAGAGAATGTAGCAAACTTTCTTAAAAAAGGCAGCTTAGCTGGCGTTGACGGTCGTATTCAAACACGTAATTTCGAAGGACAAGATGGACGCCGGGTGTTTATGACGGAAGTTGTAGCAGAAAGCGTTCAGTTCTTAGAGCCGCGTAGTGCGAATCAAGGCGATCGTGGAGGAAGTCCGGGCTATTCGGGTGGAGGTCAACGCGACCAAGGAAATCCGTATAGTCAGAATCAGAATCAACAACGCAACAACAATAATAACAACAACTATACACGTGTAGATGAGGATCCATTTGCAAATGACGGTCAGCCGATCGACATTTCCGATGATGATCTGCCATTCTAAACGAACGATAATAAAATCTTAATAAGATAGGAGGCGAAACAAATGGCAGGAGGACGTAGAGGTGGACGTAGACGTCGTAAGGTGTGCTACTTCACAGCAAACGGAATTACACATATCGATTTCAAAGATGTAGATCTTCTTAAGAAATTCGTATCTGAACGTGGGAAAATTCTTCCACGTCGTGTAACTGGAACAAACGCTAAGTACCAACGTAAGTTGACTCGTGCGATCAAACGCGCTCGTACAATGGCATTACTTCCATACGTTACTGGTGAATAATATCATCGATTAAAAAGCAGTAGAGACTTGTCTCTGCTGCTTTTTTAATGCCATTTTATAACGGGTGAGTATAAGAATCTTCCTCCTCTGCAAAGCACCCTTCGATTATCCTATCCAGCATCATTTGTTCTTGTAAATTCCTATGTACCTATAAAGAAATGGCGAAAAATGTCGATGAATAAGTGTATATATAGATAGTTTTTTGGTAGTAAGAGGGGGAATTTATGTGAAAAAGAAAAACACAATGAAACAGGTGGAACGAAAGAAGGGTTTTCTTCTATCATCCATTAGAATGAAGCTTATTGTAATCATATCCATTTTATTTATGGTATCGTTAGCCGTTATTATTGCGATTACAAGCTTACAGACGAGAATGAAAACAGAGAAAGAGGTTATTGATCAAACTCAAGGGATCGTAGGAGAACTAAATAATTCAGTGCAACTCTTTCTTGGACAATACGAAAAGAGTATTGATCAATATTCAATCTCCAACTCGTTAAAAAATTATGCAAAAGCACAGTTGCAAACAGAATCTGATGGTGAAAATACAGAACTGTTTGCCAATATTCAATCTGATTTTGATAATTACTTAAGCCTTTATGGGGAAGCTACTTCTATTTACTTCGCATCACCAAATAAGAAATTAAAAATCGTTCCATCCGTCTCTCTGCCCAGTGACTTTGATCCGACAAGCAGGGATTGGTATAAAAACGCTGAGGAAGTAAGGGCTGGCGTGGTTTGGAGCGAGCCTTACGTAGATACTGCAACGGAGGAATATATCATTACAGCCTCCAGAGCGATTGTATCAGATAATAAAGTAGTAGGCGTTCTCGGTGTGGACATTAATTTGACGAAACTTACTGACCGCGTTTCAGAAATGGACATTGGATATAATGGTTATCCGTTCTTAATCGGGCTTGATGGTACAGCCATCGTCCACCCGACTAAGCGAGGTGAAGACCTCTCCAAACTACCTTTCATCAGCAAAATGCTCGCTTCTGAAAAAGATTCCGACACGATCCGGTATGAACTGGACGGAGATGAAAAAGTGTTAGTGTACAGTACGGTACCTAAGACGAATTGGAAAGTGGGATCTGCCTATAGCATGAAGGATCTGATTCAGTCATCCAAAGAAATTGAGCGGTTATTGATCGTGACAGCCCTCATTACCCTGGCTGTCATGTTGGTGCTAATTGTGCTCATTTCGAATAAGATCACTAAACCAATTAAGCAGCTTCAAAAAACGGTAACCGATGTCTCTACTGGAGATTTATCCATTCAGTCAGAAATTAATTCCAAAGATGAGACAGGATTATTGGCGTCCGATTTAAATAAAATGATCGTAAATATGAAAGATACGATTCAAGTCGTCCAACAATCGATCTATAATGTCCGGGAATCGGCTGAAGGATTAAGTGCGATTTCTGAGGAGACAAATGCCTCAAGTGAAGAGATGGCAAAGGCTGTTACAGAAATTGCGACAGGGGCTTCTCAATCAGCGGCTGACTCTGATCGGGCTCATCATCAAACAGAGCAATTAGGCACAAGAATTAATGGAGTCTATGAAAAGTCGAAAGCTATGTCTGAGATGGCAGGACAAGCAGATGTCATGAACCAGTCCGGGTTAAACCAGGTAAAAGAATTAGAAAATGCCTACCATTCTTCCAGTGAATACATCTCCTCCATGGAGAAAGTCATCTTAAGTTTGGAAGCAAAGGTGAAGACGATTGAGTCGGTCATGGGTACAATCACGGATATTTCTTCTCAAACGAACCTCCTTGCTTTAAATGCGAGCATTGAGGCGGCTAGAGCAGGTGAACACGGCAAAGGCTTTGCAGTCGTGGCGGAAGAAGTGCGAAAGCTTGCCGATCAGTCAGTGAAGGCAACCGAAGAAGTTAAACGTACCATTATAGAAATTCAACAAGGTTCTCATCAAGCAGTTGACGAAATGGTGAAAACGAAAGAGACCTTCGAGGTCCAAAATGAAGTGATCGAAAGAACCAATCATGTTTTTGACCAAACCTCACAGTTAATGAAATCCATGCAGGATGAAATAGAAAGAATGTATGAGGAAGTTGGTCAAATCAATCTTGAAAAAGATGAAGTGGTCAATGTGATACAAATGATGGCCGCTACAGCAGAACAAACGGCTGCTTCCTGCGAGGAAATGAGTGCCTCTACAGAAGAACAAGTAAGGGCCGTCCAATCCGTTACAGAAGCAGCTGAACGCTTAACAGACTTAAGTCAAGAGCTTCAGTCTTCAATCGAACGTTTTAAAATTTCATAATTTTCTCCAGAGGGTGGTCCTGAAACATTGTCATTCTTCATCTACTGCGTATACTCCTTTTTAAAGTGAGTGCATACTAGAGTAGATGAAGAAGAGAAGCGTGTTGAAGGACCTCCTTCTTTTTATGTGGGAAGCAGCCTCCGCTTTATGTTTGAGTACTTAAGATGAAATCTATCTTCAAAATTGATATGATAGTGCTATTGCATGAATTTATCGTAAGGAGCGTTTCAATTGAAAAATCCCCGTGTGTTAACGGAAGGTGCGCTTATGCTCGCCATCTTTACTGTTTTATTGTTATTGGCTTTATATGTTCCGCTTATTGGGACTCTTGCTTTTTTCGTATTGCCCCTCCCTCTTATTCTGTTTAGTTCTAAGTATTCGTTACTGAATTCTTTTTACGTATTGATCGGATCGTTAGGGTTATCCTTCTTGTTTGGAGGTCTGATTGCGCTGCCTGTTGCCTTCATGGTTGCGACGACCGGGGTCGTGATTGGGTGGTGTGTGAAAGCGAAAGTAGATAAAATGAGGCTATTTATGGCGTCAAGTCTCACACTTGTCATCAATATTGTGATTGGTTTTGTTTTTTCTATCCTCCTCTTCAATGTTAATATTATAGAAGATAGCTTAGCTGAATCGAAGGCCGCTTATTATTCTTTACTTGAGAAGCTTGGTCAGGAACCGGATAAGAGACTGGTGGAAAGTCTGGAGAACTCCATTGATCTCATTCAGACCTTGATGCCTACTTTGTTCCTGGGGATTGCCGTCGTATTGGCACTGTTGTTTATGCTGATCAACTTTCCCATCATGAAGCGTTTAGGGAGAGATGTACCCGTATTTAAACCATTTAGAGAATGGAAGCTTCCTAAGAGTATCCTTTGGTATTATTTACTTACTTTGGTCCTATCCATGATTCTGCAGCCGGAGAAAGGAACGTATGCCTATACGGCCCTTCTTAATGTTCTGTATGTATTGCAAACATTGATGGCGGTACAGGGCTTGTCTTTCCTCTATTTCTTCGCTCATATAAAAGGATGGTCAAAAGGAATTTTGGTATTAATTACAATCATTTCGTTTCCTCTTCTTTATCTCGTGCGAATTTTAGGTATAATTGACTTAGGATTTGATCTAAGACAACGCCTACAACGCAAGTCATAGAAATTTAAGGTCCAGGAGCTGAAATCATGCCATCTTATTTTAATAAGCGAATGATCCGCTACCCATTGTACGGTCTTGCTATATTAACAGCTCTATTGTTAGTATCGGTTTCCTTTTACCAATGGATCATTTCGTTAATAGGGTTGATTGTCTTTGGAATCGTGTACTATCTCGCCTTCTATTTTGAGAGGAGATCGCACGAAGAAACAGAGGAGTATATCTCCACTCTGTCCTATCGTGTAAAGCGTGTAGGGGAAGAGGCGTTAATGGAGATGCCCATTGGGATCATGCTGATCAATGATGAATATTACATAGAATGGACCAATCCTTTTCTAGCCTCATGTTTCAATGAAGACACGGTTGTTGGAAGGTCCCTTTACGATGTGGCAGAGTCACTCGTTCCATTAATCAAGCAGGAAGTGGATTCGGAAATCGTGACGATTAATGAGAGAAAGTATCATGTCGTATTGAAGCTCAAAGAAAAACTACTTTATTTCTTCGATGTCACGGAACAAAAAGAAATAGAAAAACAATATCATGATGAACGCACGAATATTGGAATCATCTTTCTAGATAACTATGATGAATTGACGCAGGGGATGGACGACCAAACAAAAAGCAACTTAAATAGTTTAGTGACTTCCATTCTGAATAAGTGGGCAAAAGAATATGGCGTGTTCTTGAAGCGGGTATCTTCTGAGAGGTTCATAGCCGTCATTAATGAGAAGATCCTTCAAATATTGGAGAAGGAAAAGTTCGGTATATTGGATGATGTCCGGGATACCACATCTAAGCAAAATGTCCCCCTGACCTTAAGTATAGGAGTAGGGACTGGCGTATCTTCCCTGCCTGAACTTGGTACCCTGGCTCAATCAAGCCTGGACCTCGCCTTAGGTCGTGGTGGAGATCAGGTGGCCATTAAGCAAACCAATGGAAAGGTTAAATTCTATGGTGGAAAAACCAATCCAATGGAAAAACGTACCCGGGTGCGTGCCAGAGTCATTTCCCATGCTCTAAAGGAAATCATGATCGAAAGTGACAAGGTCATCATTATGGGACATAAACATCCCGACATGGATGCGATTGGAGCCGCTATCGGAATTCGAAAAGTGGCTCAAATGAATCAGCGTGAAGGGTACGTTGTCTTAAACTTTAATGAAATCGATAATGGTGTGAAACGATTGATGAAGGAGATCAAAGTAAATTCTGATCTTCACCAACGCTTCATCACCCCTGAGGAAGCACTTGAGATGGCGACGGAGGACACGGTGCTCGTCGTAGTCGATACCCACAAGCCTTCTTTGGTCATTGATGAAAAGCTTCTAAATAAAGTGGATAAAGTTGTCGTCATCGATCACCATCGACGCGGAGAAGACTTTATTAAAAACCCGTTACTTGTTTATATGGAGCCATATGCCTCTTCTACAGCAGAACTTGTGACGGAGCTATTGGAATATCAACCTAAACATGAAAAAATCACCATGCTGGAAGCGACTTCCCTGCTGGCAGGAATCATTGTGGATACGAAGAGCTTTACACTTCGTACAGGATCGAGAACCTTTGATGCTGCTTCCTATTTAAGGGCTCAAGGGGCGGATACCGTATTAGTCCAAAAGTTTCTGAAAGAGGATGTCGATACCTATATAAAACGTTCAAGGTTAATCGAATCGGTTAAATTTTTCCGTCAAGGCATTGCTATTGCAAAAGCAGAGGATGATGTCATTTATGATCCCGTCCTGATTGCACAGGCAGCGGATACGTTATTGACCATGGATGAAGTGATAGCTTCCTTCGTCATCTCTAAGCGGGATCCGGAAACAATCGGGATCAGTGCCCGTTCTTTAGGTGACGTGAACGTACAAATCATTATGGAAAACTTAAATGGTGGAGGTCATTTAACCAATGCCGCTACTCAAATAAAGCAAGCATCTGTATCAGAAGCTGAAGAACAGCTGAAGGAAGCATTAAATGATTATTTTGAAGGGAGAAAAGAGATATGAAAGTAATTTTCTTAAAAGACGTTAAAGGTAAAGGGAAAAAAGGGGAAGTAAAAAACGTAGCAGATGGCTATGCACATAACTTCTTATTGAAAAAAGGCTTGGCCGTTGAAGCAACAAATGCAAACATGGGTCAGCTTGAGGGTCAAAAGAAGAAAGAAGAGCAACTGGCTCAGGAAGAATTGGAAGAAGCAAAGAGATTAAAAGCCACTTTAGAAGATATCACGGTTGAAATGAAAGCAAAATCGGGTGAAGGCGGTCGTTTATTCGGTTCCATCACAAGCAAGCAAATTGCCGATGCGCTAAAAAAAGCACATGATCTAAAAATAGATAAACGCAAAATTGAAATGAACGATGCCATTCGTGCCCTTGGTTATACGAATGTCCCTGTGAAGCTTCATACGGACGTTTCAGCAACCTTAAAGGTACATGTAACAGAAGAGTAAGATTTTTTCAGAGAAAATATACGAAATTTGGTAACTTCATTTTGAGAAAAACATGTTAAAATGAATATAGCTTGATAAAAAATGTGATCTGGATATTATCCCGATCACATTTTTTCGGTAGGACTACATTCTTATTTTTATATAGATTAAGTGTTAATTTTTGACGCAGGCAGCAGATGCCTATAGACGTAGCGAAGCCCCTTCGCAGTTTGAATTGGAGGTTATGCATAGATGAATGAAGTGTTCCAGGATCGGATTCCACCTCAGAATATTGAGGCAGAACAAGCGGTATTAGGTGCTATTTTCCTAGAGCCCAGCGCGTTAACGACCACATCAGAAATATTGATTCCAGAGGATTTTTATCGTCATTCTCATCAAAAAATATACAATGTCATGCTGAATTTGGGCGACGGGGGAAAAGCCGTCGACTTAATTACGGTGACAGAGGAGCTTGCAGCAGCGAAAGAGCTCGAAGATGTTGGCGGAGTCGCTTATTTAAGTGAGCTTGCAGCCTCAGTTCCGACGGCAGCGAATATTGAATATTACGCAAAGATCGTGGAAGAAAAATCTTTACTGAGACGATTGATCCGTACAGCGACCGACATTGCTTCTGACGGCTATGCCCGGGAGGATGAAGTGGATGCTTTATTGGGAGAAGCCGAAAAAAATATTATGGAAGTGGCACAAAGGAAAAATGGAGGTGCCTTTCATAATATTAAAGATGTTCTTGTAAGAACATATGATAATATCGAAACCCTTACAAATCGAAAAGGTGACGTAACAGGAATCTCCACTGGTTTCGCTGATTTGGACCATTTAACAGCGGGATTCCAAAGAAATGATCTCATTATCGTCGGGGCCAGACCTTCCATGGGTAAGACGGCATTCGCTCTGAATATCGCTCAGAATGTCGCTATTAAGGCGAAAGAAAATGTAGCCATCTTTTCCTTGGAGATGGGAGCAGAACAGCTCGTTATGCGTATGCTGTGCGCAGAGGGGAACATTAATGCTCAGAATCTTAGAACAGGGGATTTAACGGATGAAGATTGGAGAAAACTTACGATGGCGATGGGAAGTCTCTCCAATGCAGGAATCTTCATAGATGATACTCCAGGTATAAAAGTGGGTGAAATCCGTTCAAAATGTCGACGTCTTGCCCAGGAACAAGGTCTTGGAATGATTCTGATTGACTACTTGCAACTTATTCAAGGGAACGGTCGTTCCGGGGAGAACCGTCAACAGGAGGTTTCTGAAATCTCCCGTTCCCTAAAAGGACTGGCCCGTGAGCTTGAAGTACCGGTCATTGCCTTATCCCAGCTCTCCCGTGGTGTGGAGCAGCGTCAAGATAAGCGTCCGATGATGTCTGATATCCGTGAATCAGGAAGTATCGAGCAGGATGCGGATATTGTAGCCTTCTTATACCGTGAAGATTACTATGACAAAGAAGCGGAAAACAAAAATATTATCGAAATCATCATTGCCAAGCAACGTAACGGCCCGGTTGGAAATGTGTCCCTTGCGTTTGTGAAGGAATACAATAAATTCGTGAATCTGGAGCGGCGATTTGACGACGCTCCGGCTTAATAGAAAAAATCCAAGCCCTGCTGATGCAGATGCTTGGATTTTTTTTATTTTATAGAATGGTTGCATGCTGATGGGCATGCAGTCTTGTGAAGATCCCGTCCTCTCTCGAGAGCAGTTCTTCATGAGTACCATCTTCAGCAATGCCGTTTTCGGTGACGACCAGGATGCGGTCAGCCTTGCGGATCGTCGCTAATCGGTGGGCGATGACCAGGGTGGTCCGATCTTTTGCCAATTCATTCAAAGCCTCCTGGATGATCGCTTCCGTTTCCGTATCCAGAGCGGAGGTGGCTTCATCCAGAATCAAGATTCGTGGATTCTTCAGGAACATACGGGCGATGGATAAGCGCTGTTTTTGACCACCGGACAGCTTCAGTCCTCTTTCCCCGATTTGGGTATCATATCCGTCTGGAAGGGAGGCAATGAGATCGGTCAGATGGGCACGTCTCGTTGCTTCTTCAATTTCTTCCTGTGTTGCATCAAGTTTCCCATAGGCGATATTTTCCCGAAGAGTCCCGGTGAATAAGAATACATCCTGCTGAACGATGCCAATTTGAGCACGCAGGGATTCCTTCGTCATCTCCCTGATATCGATGCCATCAATGGTGATGGCTCCTTCTTCTATATCATAGAAGCGTGGAATCAATGAACAGATCGTTGTTTTCCCTGCACCTGAAGGTCCGACAAACGCCACGGTCTGTCCTGATTGAATGGTAAAGGATAAATCCCTTAGAATCGGACGGTTTGACTCATAACCAAATGTAACGTCGTCAAAAGCAATATCTCCACGTAGAGTGGGAACTTCTATGGCATGTGGACGGTTTTCAATATCAGGTTCCATATCCATGAGCTCGGTGAACCGTTTAAAACCGGCCATTCCCTTCGGATATAACTCAAGGAGGGCTGATATCTTGTCGATCGGTTTAAACAGGACATTGATATAAAGAATAAAGGCAACAAGTTCCCCATAAGAGAGCACCCCGGAAAAGCTTAACCAGGCTCCATAAACGAGAATGATCAAGGTCATCAATCGAGTCGTAATGTAGATTCCGGATAAATTCACGCTCATCACGTTATAGGCTTTCAATTTGGATTTGCGGAAGAATTGATTATTCTCATTGAATCGTTCCATTTCATAGGACTCGTTTGTGAATGATTGAACCACCCGCGCCCCTGAAACACTGTCCTCGACGCGACTGTTTACATCGGCGATATTTCCGTACATTTTTGTCCAGGCTGTATTCATTTTAATATTCGAATACGATATAAGCCAAACAAGAAACGGAACAATAATAATAGCGACCAGAGCAAGCTCCATATTAATTGTGAGCATGATCCAAAACGCACCGATGAAGGTCATGACCGCGATGAACAGATCTTCGGGTCCGTGATGGGCAAGCTCCCCTATGTCCATGAGATCGTTTGTCCCACGACTCATAATATGACCCGTTTTCGTATTATCAAAGAAACGGAAAGATTGTCTTTGAACATGGTGAAACAATTCCCGTCGCATATCCGTTTCGATATTGATCCCGAGCTTATGCCCCCAATAGTTCACGACAAACTGCATACTCGAACTGAGTAAATACAGGACAAGAAGACCGGCAGATACAGCCAAAATGGTACTCCAGTTCCCATCAGGCAAAAGGGAGTCAATAAACCAAGATACCGCCATGGGAAACCCTAATTCTAAAAGTCCCACCAACACGGCACAGGCAAAATCAAGGTAAAAAAGCCGACGGTGAGGCCGGTAATAGCTAAAAAAACGTTTAATCATCAAAAGTCACCTCAATATTCAATTGTATATAAAATTCAAAATGCTTATTTTAGATTAGCAAAAGTTTCTAAATTGCGCTATCCTAACCTGATGATACTCCCTCAATTTTTTATTTATCTTAAGATTCTTAAAGTAGGGGAATATCGAAGCGTAAAGCATGGGTTTATACGAACATAAATATAATTACCTATATAAACGTTCGTGTTTTCATTGACTTTCCTTTTTAGTGTTGATAAAATGAGTTTGTTTGATAAAAGAGGGAATACTAATTCCCGTCGGAGGTGCTTAATATGTCTTCAGTAGTAGTAGTAGGTACGCAATGGGGAGACGAAGGAAAAGGAAAGATCACTGACTTCCTTTCTGAACATGCAGAAGTTATCGCGCGTTACCAAGGTGGGAACAACGCGGGTCATACCATTAAGTTTGACGGAGAAACATATAAATTACACTTAATTCCATCAGGTATTTTCTATAACGAAAAAACATCCGTTATCGGAAATGGGATGGTTGTCGATCCTAAAGCTCTTGTGAAAGAGTTAAAGTATCTTCACGATCGCGATGTGAAAACAGACAACCTGCGAATCAGCAACCGTGCACATGTGATTCTTCCATATCACTTAAAGCTTGATGAAATTGATGAAGAACGCAAAGGTGCCAATAAAATCGGTACAACGAAAAAAGGAATCGGTCCTGCTTATATGGATAAAGCAGCACGTGTCGGAATCCGTATCGCAGATCTTCTGGATCGTCAATCTTTTGAAGAAAAGCTTGCTCGTAACCTGGAAGAGAAAAACCGCCTTTTTGAAAAATTCTATGAAACAGAAGGCTTCAATATTGAAGATATCCTGGATGAGTACTATGAGTACGGTCAACAAATTAAGCACTACGTTGTGGACACATCCGTTGTATTGAACGATGCCATCGATAACGGTCGCCGCGTTTTATTTGAAGGAGCTCAAGGGGTAATGCTTGATATCGATCAAGGTACATATCCATTTGTTACTTCTTCTAACCCGGTAGCTGGTGGAGTGACAATCGGTTCTGGAGTAGGCCCGACAAAAATCAACCACGTAGTTGGAGTATCAAAAGCATACACAACCCGTGTTGGGGACGGACCTTTCCCGACTGAACTGACGAACGAAATCGGGGACAGAATCCGTGAAGTAGGCCGTGAGTACGGAACGACGACCGGACGCCCTCGTCGTGTCGGATGGTTTGACAGCGTGGTTGTACGTCATGCCCGTCGTGTTAGTGGCTTAACGGATCTTTCATTGAACTCGATCGATGTATTGACTGGAATCGAAAACTTGAAAATCTGTGTAGCATACAAATACAAAGGTGAAGTCATGGAAGAATTCCCTGCTAACCTGAACATTCTAGCTGAATGTGAACCCGTGTATGAAGAGCTTCCAGGCTGGACAGAAGACATTACTGGATGTAAAACGTTGACGGATCTGCCAGAGAACGCTCGTCACTACTTAGAGCGCGTTTCTCAATTAACTAATATCCCTCTTTCCATCTTTTCAGTCGGTCCGGACCGCTCTCAAACAAATGTTGTACGAAGTGTGTGGAGCCCGATTTAATTCAAAAAAAACTCTCAGCCTCATTTATAGGCTGAGAGTTTTTTATTGATTTAATTGTTCGAACACCCTGTCATGACAAACGACATAGAGAATATCATCCGCATATAGCTCCCTGTTCATGGCATCGGTGAAATCCATATTATCATTCACAGCGAGCAGGATAGCTCCCTTCTCCAGCAGCTCCTCAGAAGCCTGCTTTATGGTCTTCCAATTCTCTTTCACCTTGAATTCGTGAATATTATTGCCGTATCGTTTACTGAGTAACTGTCTGAATAAATTAGTCGTTCCAGGATGAAGGGTCGCTTTTGCCATCAGTAGGGAAACAGAATCATTCGATAAAATAAAATCCTCTACAGCAATATGCTGGAACTTTGGAATATGACGATCTTCAGACACTTCCACGATCGTATGGACGGCTTTCTCATGAGTCTTCGATAATCCCTCAACGGCAGACGCAATCAATAAGGTTTTCCCATCAACAAGGGAAGGATCTTCAATTTTTGAATCGGAGAAAATCGCCACTCGTTTGGCCTCAAAGATATTGGCCTTCAGTAAAACATTTTCATCGGAAGGATCTCCTTGGATGAAATGAATCTGCTCATGCTCAATGGGTGTGATGGAAAGCATATCAATGAGCACGATTTCAGCATCTGGCACATGAGCAAGAATTTCTTCAATGGCTCTCTCCGTTTTCTTCGACCAATTGATGTAGATATAATGATCTTCATATGTATACACTAACTTTCCCTCCCTCTTGAATTTCTGAAATGTGGTAATGGAATCAACGGTTTTACTGATTAACACCCCGATAATACCGATCCCAAAGATGAATAGGAAGATTCCCAGTAACCTTCCTCCCACCGAAACGGGAAAATAATCTCCGTATCCGACAGTGGTCAAGGTCGTCATCGTCCACCAAAACCCATCAAAAAGCGATGGAAATGTCTCAGGCTCCAAAAAATGGCTGCCAAAGGTTCCCAACAGGATAATAATCAGGGATAATAGAAGAATGAAACCGAAGTCCATCTTCGTAATCTGTTTCCAAAGCCTTTGAAATATAATCATGCATACCCTCCTTACGAAAAAATCATAGTTCAATAATACCAATGAATCCCTGAGGAATGAAACCTTTTCCTCATTGGTTCGTATATTTAAAGAAATCATATCCTTCAAAACAGGAGGCTGGAGTCAAAAAATGAAACAACCTGTACTGGAATACCGTTTACGAAAAGGCAATGATACGTATGAAGCGATCTATCATTACCCTGATATCGAATTAGAACAAATCCTGGCAAGAAGGGAATGCGAATTTTTTGTAAAAGAAGGTGTGACGTATCGTCAGCTTTCTTCAGCAGTTGAAGGGAATCAATTTATACTATATGTAGAAACGTATGAAGAAGAACCTGTTACGGATCCCCTATTTCCACCTGAAGGATTGGTACTGGAGATTCGCGAACTGAATCCACGAAGCAACCACCCGATTTTAAAAATAGAACACCATGATTACCATCTCGATATTCTAAGTGTCATCGGTTCTGTTTATTATTATATTGACGGGGCTGAATGGGAGCGTGATTCTGCTGAAATCGATGAGGATCGCTATGTGTATATATTATATGTAAAAGCAACGGGCTATAAGCTAGAGGAGGAAAGCCAATGAACAAAACGAAAAAAATGATGGCAGGTGTCGCAGCATCCGTAATGGCGATATCTGTGACCGGCTGCGGAAATCAGGACCTGCCTCCTGAACCGACTGATGTTGACTGTGACGACTGGGATTGGGATGACGAAAGCGGCACGTATTATTGTGATGACGACCGCTCATCTAATTTCGGCTACTATTACTTCGCCGGAAGAATGTTTAAAAACAAATCCAGCCTGAAAAATTTCTCGAGCTATAAATCCTATTCCAAGAGTTACAAATCAGGAATCGGAAGCGGCTCAAAAGGCGGATTCGGAGGATAATATGACAGCCTCTCACCGTGAAAAAAGAAACTCGTTCTATCAGAGTATTCCGGAATTTTGGCATGATTTGTATGACATGGAGTACTCGCTATTGGATATTAAGATGGAATCACGTGACACGATTTCAGCGATACATGAAGCATCCCGAAGAGTGTACACTATTTATCAAAAAAGCGCGGATCTCCTTCGTGAACTGGAGGATGAAACCCTTCTGGAGCTTGGATTTCCAAAGGAATCTCTTACCTATATAAAATTTAAATCCATTGCTCAAGAGTGCATTGTTGGTCGCTTTGATTTCGTTGTAAGTGGTGGGGAAATCAAACTATTAGAATTCAATAGCGACACCCCCACCTTTATCAAAGAGCTTTACCATGTGAATGAGAAGGTTTGTCAGTATTTCGGGTGTTCAAATCCTAATGAGGGATTCGAGACGGAATTAGCTAAAGAACTAAAGCGGGCACTCTTATCTTCCTGGAAGTCTTTGCAACGGGAAGGCGAACCTAAGATCGTCTTCACCTCTCACCAGGATCACGAAGAGGATCACCTGACAACAAAATATCTACAAAAGCTTTCAGGTGTGCCGTCTGAATATGTGGGTCTGGATCAGCTGCAGATTCGAGAAAGTGGTCTTTATACTCCTCAAGGGGAGCGGATTGATGTATTGTACCGGCCCACGTATCCTATCGAACATCTCATTGATGACAGGGACCCTCTTACAGAAGAATATGTAGGCTTAGATCTGATGCAAATGGTATTGGAAAGAAAGGTTGCCATCTTGAATCCTCCCTCCGCTTTTTTACTCCAGTCTAAAGGAGTTCAAGCACTTATATGGGGTCTTCATGAAGCATGCAGTACATTCTATACAGATGAGGAACATCAATGGATCGAACGATACTTTCTTCCAACTTACTTAGATTCTGATCAATTCGAGAAGAATGGGATCACCTACGTTCAAAAACCTGCATTTGGCCGTGAAGGAGATACGGTCAAGATCATTGAAGCGACAGGAAAGATTCTTTTAGAAGATAAAAAAGAAACCTATAAGCAGACCCTGCCAGTATTCCAACAATTTATCCCTCTGCCTGTTGCGGCGATTAAGACGGATGAAGGAATAAAGGATGCAAGCTTGATGGTCGGCAGTTTTATTATTAATGGTACGGCCGGTGCAATCGGAATACGGGCTGGTAACGCCATCACCGATAACGAATCATACTTTCTGCCTGTAGGGTTACAGGAGAAATAAAAAGGAGAGAAACTCATGCAAATCATAACAAGTGAAGCACTACTCAGCTTTCTGGCTCACGTCGGAACGGGCCTTGGACTGATGATCCTCGGAATCACCGTTTTCGCCTTTACCACTAAATTCTCTGAAGCTACCTTGATCAGGGAAGGGAACATTGCCGTGGCCCTCAAACTATGGGGAAAAGCCATCGGACTCGCCATCGTCATCTACACCGTCTGGGCTAACAGCCTGAATCTGCTTGACGCCTTTATCTGGGGACTCATCGGTATCGCGACTCAAGTCATCGCCTACTGGATCATTGAGTACGTATTAACACCTAAGACGAATTTAGCGAAGAAAGTGGAAGAAGGCAATATTGCCATTGGATTCAGCCTATTCTCTGCTGCGATTGTAGTGGGATTGGTTGTAGCTGCCAGTTTGACTTATTAATATTGGTTTTGATGGAGATCTGCTGTTGGAGCGTTGTGTTGGTGCTCTGGTGGCGGGTCTTTTTTTGTGAATGTGGCGGGTGAGTGTTGCCAGGCAGAATGTTCTTAGAACTTAGTGCGAATTCAGCCTCAAATCGCGGGAGAAATTGAAGTCGATAATAAAAGTGTGAAAGTCGATAATATATAGATGAAAGTCGCTATAAAAGAAGTAAAAATGATATTTTACCCGGAGTCATTTGTAAGGAGTGTGCTCATCTCCCACTAATAAGAGAGTTTGGATATTGGAGCTGTCCAAATTGTAAACAAAAGTCGAAAAATGGTCATATTGAAGCTTTAAAAGAGTACTACTTATTATTAGGGAATGAGATAATCAGCAGCCAATTAAGAGAATTTTTATTTATATCTTCTCCTTCCCTTGCAACTAGATTAATTAAAAGTGCACATCCTTAGGTACAACCAATCAGTACTAACAAAGGAAGGGCTATAAACTGGATTTTAATCTAACCTAAATGGGATTAGGGGAAATGCACCTCCCCAACCAAAGGCATTTCCCCATCATTATTCCCCAAGAAATAATTTTCGACAATATATCCAAAAAAACTATTGCCCTCGACATTCATACTGTGATAATATTAATTTCGTTGTCATGAAAGCGGCTTTGATCAAGCCTGCTATTCGTGTTTATATATATACTTAGAGCCATTAGCTCAGTTGGTAGAGCATCTGACTTTTAATCAGAGGGTCGAAGGTTCGAATCCTTCATGGCTCACCATTTTTTCTCTACATGGCCCATTGGTCAAGCGGTTAAGACACCGCCCTTTCACGGCGGTAACACGGGTTCGAATCCCGTATGGGTCATTATTATTTTCTCGAAGTGATAAAAATAGTGTTGCTTTCAAGAAAATATTAAACTAGTGTAAGTTGATAGTTATCTATTTTGCTATCGCAAAAAACTCTGGTCCGGTAGTTCAGTTGGTTAGAATGCCTGCCTGTCACGCAGGAGGTCGCGGGTTCGAGTCCCGTCCGGACCGCCATTTACATATTTGGTTTATTAAAACGATATGGCTCAGTAGCTCAGTTGGTAGAGCAATGGACTGAAAATCCATGTGTCGGCGGTTCGATTCCGTCCTGAGCCATCTTACAAAAAGTACTGCGACGACTTTGACTCTCGTAGTACTTTTTTATTTGTCTTTGTAACATTATTGTAATAAAACATAATAAAATCCCTCTAATTTTTACCATCATTGTTTCAACGGCTCATCCACCTTTAGACCCACACAATTCCCACTATGACGCTAAAAACACCATTGAAGCGCTTTCTTTAAACTCTAATCAATTATACAGTTTTATTACAATCTTAATTCTGCGTCCCGGATTTCGTCGAATTATGGTAAATTAGTAAAGTACGAATTTAATAGAATTTTACTAAATTAGGCTTAATGAACTAGCGTAACTGGGATTTTTGCTTTAGTTTATAGGAGGCAACTCAATGAGTTTCGGAGAGAAATTAACACCCATTTTAGAAAAATATAAAAAACTTAATATTCGAAATAGATCAAACCAATTTGTCAAAAGAGTAGGGATCACAACCCTCGCTCTTACAACTTTGACATTTTCATCAGCCGCAGCGAGTACTGGAACAGATGAAAATCTGAAAACCATCTATCATGTATACATGGGTAGTGAGTATGTAGGAGCTGTTACGAATCAGGAAGAAGTTGAAACGGTTTTAGATAAAAAATTGTCTGAGGCCAAGAAGGAGTACTCGGGTTATCAGGTTGATTTTAATCATGATGTAACGTACATACCTGAGAATGTGTTTACTGCTGCGAAAACAAACAATCAACAGGTAATTGAAAGTCTAAATGAATCTGTATCAGTTGAAGCAAATGCTTTTGCTGTAGTTGTGAACAATAAACCGGTTGCATATGTAAAAGACGAAAAGGCTGCTGAAGAAGCGTTAAAGTCTTTTAAGCTCAACTATGTTTCTGAAGATGAGCTAAACGAGTTGAATACGCGAAAAAATGATTCTTCATCAGCTTCTTTACCCGATTTAAAAGAAAATGAAACACGTTTATTGGAAGTTTCTTTTAAAGAAAAGGTAGAGATGAAGAAGGCTAAAGCGAAGCCGGAAGAAATGATGTCTTCTGAGGAAGCAGCAGATCTTCTTAAGAAGGGTACGTTAGAAGAAAAGAAATATAAGGTTCAAGAAGGTGATGCTCTTGGTACGATTGCAGAAGAGCATCAGTTAACTACCGGGAAATTGCTGGAGTTAAACCAAGAGTTAAAAGAAGAAGATGCCCTGAAGGTTGGTTCAGAGCTTAATGTAACCGCATATGAGCCACTTGTTCATGTTCTTGTTAAGAAAGAAGCAAACAAGATTGAAAAGATTGCTTATGATAAAGAAGTTGTGGAAGATTCTTCAATGAATAAAGGCGATACGAAAGTGAAGCAAGAGGGACAGGAAGGTGAGAAATCGGTTACGTCTGAAACGACAGAAGTGAATGGTTCTCTTATCGAGAAAAATGTTAAAGAAGAAAAGAAATTAAAAGATCCAGTGAAATATATAGTAGTAAAAGGAACGAAAGCAACTCCGTCCAGGGGTACAGGAAATTTTACTTGGCCTACGAATGGCGGCTACATTTCCTCTAAACAAGGACCAAGATGGGGTAAAATTCATAAAGGGCTCGACATCGCGCGACCAAGTGATCTTACAATTAAATCTGTAGATAACGGAAGAGTCGTTTCTGCCGGATGGGACGATGGGGGTTATGGAAATAAGGTCATCATCGATCACGGAAATGGATATAGAACTCTTTATGCTCATTTAGACTCGATCTCTGTTTCTGCCGGCCAAACGGTTGAAAGAGGACAGAAGCTCGGGATCATGGGAGAAACCGGTAGAGTAACCGGCGTTCATCTTCATATCGAAATTTTTAAAAATGGATCATTGATTAATCCATTGGATGTACTGTAATGATATAGAGGGAATCCAGCAAGGGACTGACACAATCATTTTATTTGTCAGTCCCCTTTGTTATATTTAGATTATAGTCAAAAAGAAATGAAATAAAGGTTATGATAGAGTTAAAGATGAATTAATATGGAGATAGTGATAAATTTAAAGGAAGAATCCTATACTAATCACAACTTTATATGATACATTACTTTTTTCTAAAGGAGATCAATTGACATGGAAAAGAAAATATTAGTCGTTGACGATGAGAAACCAATTGCAGATATACTACAGTTTAATTTGAAAAAAGAAGGTTATGAAGTACATTGTGCGTATGATGGAGACGAAGCCGTCAAGATGGCGGAGGAAATCAAGCCTGATCTTGTCCTTCTTGATATTATGCTTCCGAATCGTGATGGAATGGAAGTTTGCCGTGAGATCAGGAAGAAGTATGAAATGCCTATCATTATGCTGACAGCGAAAGACTCTGAAATTGATAAGGTATTGGGATTAGAACTTGGAGCCGATGATTATGTGACGAAACCGTTCAGTACGCGTGAACTCATTGCCCGGGTAAAAGCCAATTTAAGAAGACATCAGCAAGGGGCACAGCAAAATGCGGAAGATGAGAACAATGAAATCACGGTTGGTTCTTTAACCATCCATCCTGATGCGTACGTTGTTTCGAAAAGAGGGGAAACGATTGAGCTGACACATCGTGAGTTTGAGCTTCTTCATTATTTAGCGAAGCATATTGGACAAGTGATGACCCGTGAACACTTGCTTCAGACTGTTTGGGGTTATGATTACTACGGAGATGTACGTACGGTCGATGTGACCGTCAGACGTCTTCGCGAGAAAATTGAGGACAACCCAAGTCACCCTACCTGGATCGTAACACGTAGAGGAGTCGGTTATTACTTACGAAATCCTGAACAGGAGTAATTTGTAATGAAGAAAGTTGGTTTAACCCGTTCCATCCATCTGAAATTCGTTTTGATTTATGTTCTGCTCATTCTTCTCGCCATGCAGATTATTGGGGTTTATTTTGTGAGGGCCTTAGAAGAGAAGCTTGTCGATAACTTCCAGACGTCTATTAAAAATAGAGTGGAATTATTAGAGTATACAATTCGTGAAGAAATAGTAAAGAAACGCAGTGAAGATGATCCCACACTCGAAGAGGATATCGGGAGGGTATTAGATGATAGTAAAACATCTGATATTTCCGAAATTCGAGTGATTAATGATAGAAGTAAAATTATTGGCACGTCAGATCCCAATAATCAGAGTTTAGTTGGTCAGGTCAGTGGGGAGAAAGAGGTTAAAAGAGCTCTCGCTGTAGGCTTAGGCCATGAGGATATCTATCTTGATGATAAAACGAAAGATCGAATCTGGGTGTATACAGCACCAATAACTTCAAATGAAGAAGTCATTGGTGCTATTTATCTTGTCGGTGAAATTGAATCGGTTTATGACCAAATGAGTGAAATCAACAAGATTTTTACAAATGGTACCCTCATTGCTTTAGTCATAACAGCGATATTGGGTGTGTTATTGGCTCAAACCGTGACAAGACCGATATCTGATATGAGAAAACAAGCACTCGCTATGGCAAAAGGAAACTTTTCCAGGAAAGTAAAGGTCTACGGGTACGATGAAATAGGTCAGCTTGCGATCACATTCAATAATTTGACGAAACGTCTTCAAGAAGCCCAAGCAACGACGGAGGGCGAGCGAAGAAAGCTTTCTTCCGTACTTTCCTATATGACTGATGGTGTAATTGCAACAGATCGAAAAGGCAGGGTCATTCTGATTAATGATCCTGCAGCGGATATGCTGAATGTTTCACGTGAAACAGTCGTTTCCCAACCCATTGTATCCCTACTGGGATTGGATGAGGAATACACGTTTGATGATCTATCCAATGAACAGGATTCGATCATTTTAGATTACAGTACTAAAGAAAAACCATATATCTTACGGGCGAATTTCTCCATTATTCAAAAAGAGACCGGTTTTGTAAACGGCCTTATAACGGTATTACATGATATTACGGAGCAGGAAAAAATCGATTTAGAGAGACGGGAATTTGTTGCAAATGTATCCCACGAACTTCGCACGCCGCTAACAACGATGAGGAGTTACTTAGAAGCATTGGCAGAAGGTGCATGGCAAGATGAAAACATCGCACCTCAATTCCTTGATGTTACTCAAAATGAGACAGAGAGAATGATTCGGTTAGTCAATGATCTCCTTCAATTATCGAAAATGGATAGTAAAGACTATCGCTTTAATAAAGATTGGGTTGATTTCATTCTCTTTTTCCATAAGATCATTGATCGATTTGAAATGACCAAGAATGTAAATGTAACCTTTAACCGTTTCTTATCAGACAAAGCAATGTTTGTGGAAGTGGATCAGGATAAAATCACACAGGTTTTGGATAACATCATTTCGAACGCCTTGAAATATTCACCAGAGGGCGGAACCATTACATTTAAAGCCATAGAAAAGAACGGATATATTGAAATCAGTGTATCGGATCAAGGATTAGGGATCCCGAAAGAAAATCTGGAGAAAATCTTTGAGCGCTTCTATCGTGTCGATAAAGCCAGAACAAGACAAATGGGTGGCACAGGACTTGGCCTTGCCATAGCAAAAGAGATGATTTCAGCACATGGTGGTGACGTATGGGCGACAAGTACTGAAGGAAGAGGAACCACCATCACATTCACTCTCCCATATGATTCCACTCAAGAGGATGATTGGTCATGAATTACGAAAAAATCAAATCCATAATTCTTACGCTGCTTGTGGGTATCAGTATATTTCTTACCTTCAATCTTTGGACGTATCAACCAGGTTACGATACGATTAATAGCGATGAAGCGTACGATGTGTCAGTGGGAGACAAGATACCTGAGAATGAACTTAACAGCGTTTTGATTAAACCGTTTAAACTTTTTTATCATTCAGGAAATAGGACAGTCGGGACTTCGGATGAATTCGAAATCAATAAGGTTATTGAACAATTAAGAACCTGGACATTATTTGATATGAAAGATCTATCAAGAGAGTATAATATGTCAGAAATCAAATCTGTTATACACGGTGAGAAAAAGGTAGAAATTGTTTTCCCGGACAATGTTCCACTTTCTATTTATAGTCAAGTGTTAAAATTAGAGGAGAAAAACACTCTGAACGGTTCATTTGACCGAATCATTATCGACCTGAATAATAACGGTTCTGATACAGGTTCCGTATATTTTGTTTTATATGAAGCAGGAGAAAAGAAATTTTATGAAAGCCGGGTAGACCGTGCCAGTTTAGAAGCTTTCGAAAAAAGCTTTGTTCAAAAAGCCGTTTATAATTTTGATAAATATGTAGAACAGCCCTTAAATAATAAAAAAACGATCTTTCTGCCCGAAAACCCTGAGGATTATATCAGCTATAGATATTATTCGGACCTTGACTCCCCCGAAGAGTATGTACAGGCACTATTTAGTGATCCTAATAGTGTAGATAAGGGATTTACTGAGCAGGGCGAAAAATATACTAATGTGTATAGTTTATTAAAAACGAATAAAGAACATAACACTTTGTCCTATGTGAATCCATCAGAAGAAAAAAATGGAGGATCATCTGCCACACAGCTGCTTCAAAAAAGCATGGAATTTGTAAATGATCATGGTGGCTGGACCGATCAATATCAATTTTTCTCGATCAGCCCTCTTGAGAATAAAATTGTATTCAGGCTGTTTATGCAAAACTATCCTGTTTTCAATGAAAATGGGATGGCTGAAATTTCTCAAATTCTGGGTGAGGAATCAATCAACGAATACAATCGTCCGTACTTTAAATTGGATTATGATTTATCGTTTGAAAGTGTAGATGAGGTCCAATTGCCGTCCGGATCAACCGTTCTATATCTTTTGGCAAAGGATGATACGATCAATCTTGAGTACGTAGAAGATGTCATTATCGGATATAAGATGACAAGAGATTCTAATGAATCAAATAGAAAATTCCTTGTATTTGAACCTTCCTGGTATTATAAATACGATGGTAATTGGTTACGCCTACCTTTGGATGATGAGGAGGGGCTTGGAATTGGACTGGAGTAAAACGAAGAGCATTTTTATTATTGTCTTTCTTATTTTAGACATCTTTTTAATGTCGTTGTTCATTAACAAAGTTTCTGAAAGCAATCCAGAAACGTTAAGTCAAGTTTCCTTTGAAGAACAATTAAAGACGGATAAAATTGACTACCCAAAAAATCTTTCAAAGGAATCCATAAAAGAAGCCTATATTAGTGCAAAAACGAAAATCTTTACGGAGAAGGAAATCGAAAAGTTAAAAAATCAAGATGTCAATGTCGTTACGGATAATACAATTCATTCATCGTTAGAAGAACCATATTCCATAAGTGAAAAGTTTTCGCCTGATGAATTAAACGTTTTTATGAAAAATCAGGTCGTAGGCGGCGAAAAGTATAGCTTCTGGAAATATAATAAAGATGAACAGACGATTATTTATTATCAGACGTATAAGGACAGACAGATTTTTAACAACTCAAATGGTAAAGTGATTCTTATCCTAAATAAAGAAAATGAGATTGTCTCATACAAACAAACACTGCTTGAGGATATAGAAGAATTAAGCGGGGAAAAGAAAAGCCTGCTTACTTCTCTCCAAGCTCTTCAGGTTTTGTGGACCAATCATAAAATAAGCACGGGCAGTACAATCAAAACACCTGAACTGGGATACTATACCTTTTTATCACGTGAAGAATCCCAAGTCCTGGCACCTACCTGGCATTTTGTTGTTGAATCAGGTGACAAAAAAGAAGACCTATTTATTAATGCTGTCGAAGGACAGATTTTCGAAGTCACCAAACCAGAAAAAGAAACATTGGAGTGAGAGATATGGCCATGCATTTTAGTGTGCTTGCCAGTGGCAGTACAGGAAATGCGATATTTGTGGAGACGGAAGAGCATTCTTTTCTTGTCGATGCAGGACTGAGCGGCAAGCAGATGGAAGGCTTGTTCAGTCGGATTGATCGAAAGATAGAAGATTTATCGGGTATTCTTGTTACCCACGAGCATAGTGATCATATCAAGGGAATCGGTGTACTTGCGAGAAAGTACAAGCTTCCTATCTACGCCAACGATAAGACATGGAGTGCCATGGACGGGTTAGTAGGGAAAATAGATACGGAACAGAAGTTTTCGTTTGATATGGAAACAGCCAAGCACTTTGGTGGACTGAGCATTGAGTCCTTCGGGGTATCACATGATGCGGCAGAACCAATGTTCTATATTTTCCACCAGGGAGAGAAAAAACTTGTTCTGGTAACGGACACGGGATATGTAAGTGATCGGATGAAAGGGATCATTTCCAATGCCGATGCGTATGTATTTGAAAGTAATCATGATGTGGGGATGCTCCGGATGTGCCGGTATCCGTGGAATATAAAGCGTCGGATTCTCGGTGATTATGGACATGTATCCAATGAGGATGCCGCCATTGCCATGAGTGAAGTGATGGGTGATAAGACGAAAGGAATTTATTTAGCCCATCTCAGCCTCGACAATAATATGAAAGATCTAGCCAGAATGAGTGTGACACAAACACTTGAGTCAAAAGGAATAGTAGTAGGAGAACAAATTGACCTATTTGATACGGACCCTAAAGTACCAACACCTTTAGTTGCCATATAAACCGATTCAAATGTTTACGATTTTTCTTTTGAAGGTATGAAAAAGGTGAGGGCTTTAGGTCTTCACCTTTTTTTGTCTTCTTTGGTATTTACATATCCAGTGAGATTTTGAATTTCTTACCCTTTTTTTCATCATTTTTTCATTTAACCTGACTATAATCATGCTTGTAAAGATAAAATAACAAAAGGAATAGAACGTAGAAAGGATGAAGTTATATGGGATATTATGATTCGGATCATAATTCTGAAAGCAGGAGCAGGCAAAAGGGCAATCGGGGAGGAATGTTCCTGGCTGGATTATTAGGAGTAGTACTTGGAGCTATTTTGGTCATTGTGGCGATTCCTCAGTTGACGAACTTTGATATCTTACCGTATTCCATTCAACCCGACGAGGACCTGAAAGAAACGGATGATGCGTATCATAATGGGACCACTCAAAATGTTTCTGTCGATGTGACAACGGATGTGACGAAAGCCGTAGAGAAAGCTGGAGACTCTGTTGTAGGAATCACGAATATCCAGTCTCAAAGCTTCTGGGGACAGGGTGAGGGACAAACCCAGGATCAACAGGCGGGTACAGGATCCGGGGTTATGTATAAGAAAGAAGGCAATAAAGTCTATATTGTGACCAATAATCACGTGATTGAAGGAGCAGATCAGCTGGAAGTGACGCTTGCAGACGGGACAAAGGTGCCTGCCGAAATGCGTGGTGCGGATATTTGGACAGACCTGGCTGTAATCGAAATTGATGGAAGCAAAATTAAGAAAGATGACATTGCCGAGTTTGGAAATTCAGACAAGCTAAAAGCGGGAGAGCCTGTTATTGCGATTGGTAACCCACTTGGACTCCAATTTTCCGGTTCCGTTACTCAGGGGGTTGTTTCCGGTGTAGAGAGAACGATTCCGGTCGATATTAACCAGGATGGAATGGAAGATTGGAATGCAGAAGTTCTGCAAACCGATGCAGCCATCAACCCGGGGAACAGTGGTGGAGCCCTTATTAATATTTCCGGTCAGTTAATCGGAATCAACTCCATGAAAATCGCCCAGAGTGCAGTAGAAGGGATTGGACTTGCCATCCCGATCAACTATGCTCAGCCGATTATTGAAGACCTTGAGCAGTATGGTGAGGTCAAACGTCCGGCAATGGGTGTGACACTGGAGGATGTGAATAAAATCTCTGCCTATCACCAGCAGGAAACATTGAAGCTTCCGAAAGAAATCAATTATGGTGTCATGATCAGACAAACCGTTCCTAATTCTCCGGCTGCCCAGGCAGGCTTACAAGAGCTCGATGTGATTACGGAGCTGGACGGAGAGAAAATTGAAAATGTCATTGAGTTAAGAAAGCATCTTTATAACAAAAAAGATGTAAACGACCAAATGAAGGTTACGTTCTATCGAAACGGGGAAAAGAAAGAAGTAACCATGAAACTCACTGACGAATCCAGATTATAGAATGTGGATAAGCGAAAAGCAGGAAGGCCAAGCGCCCTTTCCTGCTTTTTCTTTACATGATATGATAACTGTGGATAAGTATATACTCTAAAATTAGACTACAGATTAGGAGGAAACGACATGATTTACTGCTGCTTGGAACATGTAGAATTAGCCATGGATATTGTCGTGGATGAGCATGAGGTAGCGCCTCAACTGACAGAGCTTTCTGAAGAAAAGAAGTTATCCACAATCTGTGAATATTGTGGGAATAACGCAATATATATAGTGGCGAACTAATATTCCCATACGATATGTGGATTGACTCTGTGGATATGTGGATAAAGTCTGTGGATAACGTGTTTGTAAATTGTTTGTAAAGTGAGTGTGGATAGTGAATATCACCATTGTAACGGTTGGTAAATTAAAAGAGAAATATTTAAAGCAAGGAATAGGTGAATATGTAAAGCGCTTAGGTGCTTATGCAAAAATAGAAATCGTCGAGCTTGCCGACGAAAAAGCACCGGAAGTGTTGAGTGAATCTGAAATGGAGCAAGTGAAAAATAAAGAAGGAGAACGGATCTTAGCTAAGATCTCTCCTGATCATCATGTCATTGCCCTGGCCATCCAAGGGAAAATGCGTTCATCGGAAGACCTTGCAGATAATCTGGACAAGCTTGCTACGTACGGGAAAAGCAAAGTCGCGTTTGTTATTGGGGGATCACTTGGATTGAGTGATGAAGTAATCAAGAGATCCAATGAGACCCTTTCGTTTTCGAAGATGACTTTCCCCCATCAATTGATGCGGCTGATCCTGGTGGAGCAGATTTATCGTGCGTTTCGGATTAATCGGGGTGAACCGTATCATAAATGATTGAGGTTGTTAGCCAAATGCCTCTCCTAATCGTTGGGGAGGCAAGAGCATCATAAGTTTTCTAGGGGTCAATAGAAATGAGAAGGAAGGTATTGTTGAAGTAAAAAGAAAATAGATTGACAAATAAAAAAATTCTTTTAGACTAAAATTAGTTCTTTCCTCAAATTCTTCTTAACTTAACTACTCTGTGATTCTTTATTTGATTTTTAATCTCTCCAGTTGAAACCACATTAAGCCTCTTTTTTTCCTTTAGACTTCACACTCAATAATTCTAAAAGATCTGTCCGAAATTCAAATAAATAAATAATGGAGATGATTCATTCTTGGCATCGATTATGTATGCTATTAAATGCCCCGGTTGTGAACGTTCTGCTTTTGTAGATGATTATTACAAAACTCATGAGAAGTACATCTTTTGTATGGTGTGCGGTTATTATTACACCAAAACAATAGAAAAATATACCGAAAACTCAATTAAGTACAAGGAAGAGGTATGTGAAGGACACGGTATGTTTGTATTGGTAAATAAAGATGGAAGTTGCGAAAAGGTGATGTTGAACGATAGTCTAACAGTTGCGCAATTGGAAGAGTTAAAGGCAAAACTTATGGAGAGGAATGTTAACCAGGAGAAAAGCTACTTAATTTCTTTCGAAAACGGAGTATTTACCATCCTATTTGGCAACCCACCGGAACATTTTCACTTAACATTTGAAGAGTATCGGATAAAGATGATTGCCAAGTATGGAGTTCCTGAATATGATTTTATGGTTCCAATTGAGGGGTAGATAAAGGTCTTTTCAAAAATTTAATAGTAGAAGAAATTGAGGAAAGAACAGTTTCCAATTCATTTAGTCTAACTAATAATTTTTTTGTAGTTTATCCAATGAATTTCATTTGATAAATTGGCTAAAGTTTGCTCTAAAGGACAAGATTATTGAGGAGGATTGCTATGGGATTTGAAGAAGAGTATCAGGCTTTTATCAATGCACACTTTCAGGAAAGAAACGGTGAACGGTTGAGGCGTTTACAAGAAGGTCACAGCCAAGCTGAAATGTTGTTTTTGAAGCAAGTTTGGTGGCCTTCATTTTATCATTTTCGATATCTTCATCCAGAATTTGAAATCAATGATTTTAAGGATGGAAAACGGTATTTAGATTTTGCTTACATTCGTCCAGCCATCCGGATTTGCTTTGAGGTCGACGGGTATGGCCCTCACTTAAAGAATATAAGCAGATGGCAATTTTCCGACAATCTGGAACGTCAAAACCAGTTGGTGATTGACGGGTGGACTGTAATCCGCTTTTCTTATGACCAAGTTAAAGAAAAACCTCGTCGATGCCAGCAGGTTGTTCAACAAGTGATTGGCCGATGGCTAGGTGATGGACTGGACCAGACTACTCTATCCTATGCCGAAAAGGAAGTACTTCGACTAGCGATTCGAACAGGAAAAGCTATATCCCCTATAGAAGTTGAGAAGTATTTGAAGTTAAGTGACAAGACGGTAAAAAAATTACTTACTCAATTAGTTAATAAAAAGATGTTGATTCCCGCATCTGGGATAAAGAGGATTCGCTCTTATCGCTTGGGGGATCAGGTTAAACATCCAATCTGATAAATAGACGGAAAAATTCCGCATAATTAGTATATAGAGTTGAAAATGGCTTAAATAGACGGAGTAATGCCGTCTATAGACTCATAAAACGTGAAAATGTGGAATTGTACTTTGCATAATCGGAAAAACTCCTCTTAAATATCCTCAAAACGAGCTTCAACCTGTATATAACTGGAGAAACTCCGCTTAATTTACACCCGCTTGTTAACTCAATGATGGACATGAATTCTTATTTATAAAGAAGTGAGAAATGGGTTTTTCAATAATTTCGTCATACTTCCATTGTCACAATGAGCGTTAACTTTTTCTCCTCATCACATACAAAATAAATAAGGATTCAAAAAAGAGAGAAGAGCACCATTTAGCTCTTCTCTCTTATTTACTACTTTTATTTAATTAGACACAGAAAAGCCTTCCTCCTCTTTCACTCTATCAGCGTACTCATCAAGCAGAGCACGAACTTCATCGGTGGATTCTGATTCCATCAGACGATTTCTCAGCTCACTCGCTCCCCGGAACCCGCGGACGTAAATCTTAAAGAAGCGGCGAAGCGGTTTGAATTGGCGCGGCTCAAGTTCTTCTGAGTACTTATCATGAAGATCTAGCTGCAGACGCAGGAGATCGAGCAGTTCTTGACTGGTATGCTCTTTCTTCTCTGTTTCGAAAGCGAAAGGGTTGTGGAAGATCCCCCGTCCGATCATGATGCCGTCCACGCCGTATTTCTCTGCGAGTTCGAGTCCCTTCTCGCGGTCAGGAATGTCTCCGTTGATGGTCAGAAGCGTATGAGGAGCTATTTCGTCACGTAGTTTCATAATCTCAGGGATCAGCTCCCAGTGAGCATCGACGTCGCTCATTTCCTTTTTCGTACGGAGATGGATGGAAAGATTGACAATGTCCTGTTCTAATAAATGCTTAAGCCAGTCGTGCCATTCCTCCACCTTGGTATAACCTAGACGGGTCTTCACACTGACGGGAAGTCCTCCCGCTTTGGCTGCCTCGATGATTTCCGCCGCGACATCCGGTCGGCGGATCAGGCCCGATCCTTTCCCGTTCGCTGCGACATTGTGCACAGGGCAGCCCATATTGATATCGATTCCGCGAAAGCCCATTTTAGCTACACCTATACTTGTTTCACGGAAGTATTCGGGCTTATCCCCCCAAATATGAGCGACGATCGGCTGTTCATCTTCCGTGAACGTCAGACGCCCGCGGACGCTGTCTTTTCCTTTCGGATGACAGTAGCTTTCCGTATTCGTAAACTCTGTAAAGAACACGTCAGGACGCGCCGCTTCACTCACGACATGACGAAAAACGACATCGGTCACGGCTTCCATCGGTGCCAGAACAAAAAACGGCCGTGGCAACTCATGCCAAAAATTATTTTTCATAGTATATTTAAACCCTTTCCTTTAGGGAAACCTGTTCCCAAAATTAAAAAGTAAATTGAATTAGTCTTATCCATTCCCAGTTAGGCAGGATTTCAACCAGTATATACTTTAATAGTAATAAACAAAAAGTGCAAGGGGGCGAGTCGCCTTGTTTCCTCTTCAATAAAAGAAAAACGATACAAGATAAAGTGAAAATGATCGGTCCGCCAGTAAACCAACGCTATGAACACAGGGGAATGGGCCTTTTCGCTTAAAAAACCATACCTAAAAATGAAATTTTCACTCCATAATAGTAAACAAAATCTGTAAAAAATTGCTATAATGATTCTTAGGGTAGCAGGGTGAAACCTGCCTATAGAATGACAGTAAAGGGGAGCGGTTAATGTCTGAGTTGAATGAAAACCCGTTAATGAAAATCGATGAAAAGAAACCAAAGATCAAGGTAGAACGAAAAGAAGGGGAACCGACTGCCGCTTTTAAAGGGGCGAGCTGGGCAGCATTGGTACTAGGTGTTTCCGCTTATCTGATTGGCCTGTTCAATGCAGGAATGGAACTGAATGAGAAAGGGTATTACTTTGCTGTATTGATATTCGGGTTGTATGCAGCTGTGTCCCTGCAAAAAGCGGTAAGGGACAAGGAAGAGGATATCCCCGTTTCGGGCATTTATTACGGACTAAGTTGGTTTGCACTGATTGTAGCCATTTCCTTGATGGCGATCGGACTTTATAATGCCGGTAGTATTATCTTAAGTGAAAAAGGATTTTATGGTATGTCATTTGTTCTCAGTCTATTTGCTTCAATTACCATTCAGAAAAATATCAGGGATACACAGCAAGCTAGAGAAAGAGATTAATGATGGGGGCAGTACTGATGACAGTATTGCCCTTTAATGTTAAAGAGGATGCATTTGCGTGGGAAGAGATTCCTATGTCTTTATTTTTTGTTTAATAGGTTACCAAGTCTGTGAAAACGGACTTTTCACTTTTTTAAATGCTCTAAATAGTATATAATTATCAGATAACAGTAGATATTTTGATTCCTAAATCATTATAATAGATAGTGGTATGTTTATAACAGAACAGGTGAGTTCCAGGGTGGCGCCTTGCTTTAAGTGAGACCGGGCATGAGCGCTTACTCTTTTCTGAAAATATAAAGAGTAAGGAAGGTTTTCATGAGCAGCATACAGAAAAAAACAGACGTTATCTTAATTGGTGCCGGGGTCATGAGCGCGACTTTGGGATCATTACTGAAAGAGTTAGCACCGGATTGGGAAATAAAAGTGTTTGAGAAACTGGCCGACGCAGGAGAAGAAAGTTCGAACGAATGGAATAATGCGGGTACGGGACATGCTGCATTGTGCGAACTTAACTATACTTCAGAGAAATCCGACGGATCGGTAGATATAAGTAAAGCAATTAAAATCAATGAACAGTTCCAGCTTTCAAGACAGTTTTGGTCGTATCTAGTAAAACGTGATTTAATTGGTGATCCGAAAGACTTTATCATGCCTTTACCTCATATGAGTATGGTACAAGGGGAAAAAAATGTAGCGTTTTTGAAAAAACGATTGGAAGCGCTGTCAAACAATCCTTTGTTTCAAGGGATGGAATTTTCCGATGACCCTGAAAAACTGAAGGAATGGATTCCGCTCATCATGGAAGGCCGTACATCGAATGAACCGATAGCGGCAACCAAAATCGACTCTGGGACGGACGTCAACTTCGGGGCTTTAACACGTATGATGTTTGACCATTTAAAAAGGCAAAATGTCGAGATGAACTACAAACATAGTGTGAAGGATATTAAACGTACCAGCGACGGGTCGTGGGAAGTCAAGGTGCATAATATCGACAGCGGTAAGATCGAACATCACACGGCAAAGTTTGTCTTTATCGGCGGTGGGGGCGGAAGTCTGCCTTTACTGCAAAAAACCGGTATTCCTGAATCAAAACATATTGGAGGATTCCCGGTAAGCGGACTATTTATGGTATGTAACAATCCGGAAGTAGTAGCGCAGCATCATGCCAAAGTATATGGTAAAGCCAAGGTGGGTGCTCCTCCAATGTCCGTTCCCCATCTTGATACACGATTTATCGACAACAAGAAATCGTTACTGTTTGGACCATTTGCCGGATTTTCACCAAAGTTCTTAAAAACGGGTTCGAATTTGGATTTGATCAGTTCCGTCAAACCGAATAATGTCCTCACGATGCTCGCTGCAGGTGTCAAAGAGATGTCATTGACCAAGTACCTGATCCAGCAAGTGTTGTTGTCGAATGAAAAGCGCATGGAAGAACTACGGGAGTTTATCCCTAATGCTAAACTCGAGGATTGGGATATCGTAGTGGCCGGACAACGTGTGCAGGTAATCAAAGATACTGATACAGGCGGGAAAGGAACACTTCAATTCGGTACGGAAGTGGTTAGTGCCGCCGATGGTTCGGTAGCTGCATTACTGGGTGCTTCCCCAGGAGCTTCTACTGCCGTTCACGTTATGCTTGAGTTATTTGAAAAATGTTTCCCGCAGCATATGAATGAGTGGGAACCGAAACTTAGAGAAATGATTCCTTCTTATGGTTTGTCACTGGTGGAAAACCCGGAGCTGTTTAAAGAAATCCATACTTCAACAGCAAGGACGCTTGGTCTAAACGGGAAAGAGTTAGCTTACAGTTAATGTCCTGCAAATATGGTCGAAATAAACCCAAGCCTATGCTTGGGTTTATTTATTTAATCTAACAGAATTCTATCTTGGTGTATCTATACAAGGTTACTGGAGAGAGAAAATCCTATAAATGAACAAAGTGCGAAATGTCTAACACCAAACAATGATTCTATAAGGAGTGGTTTGAGCAGGTATACTCATCGTGGTGAAGCCATAGATCACAATGAGATTCCGGTTGCCAGGGTACTTTGAAAAGGATTGTCCGTTGGTTAATACCATTTGAGTATAGGAGGATAAATTCAATCTAAGCATACCGTCGCTGCTCTCCAACTGTGAGTTGAAATAATCTACTTTCACATTTTGAGATGAACTTTCTTTTACCATGACAAGTGCACGATATTGTGGTGGATAGATAAGAGGAACAGGTGCGTTTCCATCATAATATCCGGTTATCCTATCCCCTACAGCCACCATAGCATGGTCCACAAAGTATGTGGTTGGCGACACGACAAAATTCACCGAGCCACCTGATCCGTCTTCTACAGTTATTAATTTATAACACCCTTCCCCTTCTCCATTTTGTCCCGTCATAAAATCACTGATCATGGTGATGGTACCATAATAAGACATAAAATTTACCATGCGAATCCTCCATTCATTTTTGAATTGGATGGTCCGGTATTGATTTTCCTGCAAAACTACTGACAAGCCTATGAAAAACACATAACCCTCAACACAATATAGTTATAAGATAAGGGGATTATCACATATAGGAAAAAATAATTTCTTTCTTCTTTTGTAAAGATTTCATAAAGAAAGCTCTGTTATAAAGGATTTTCAGGTGGCATCTAAGAATGTATACCTCTAAACAGGTTTCTTCAAAGGGGTGTCAAACATGAAGTGGAATGCTGCTATTCGAAAGCCTTATCTTATGAGAGTATGGGAAAACTATCCGAAGACTTGGAAATTTATGATCGATGTAGGCATTTTAGTAAAGTACAAAACATTGAATATAAAAAAGCTGCCTAAAACGTTAACACTGCCCAGTTCCACGGTTCTCTATATAGATTCTGAGGAAAATCGGGGAAGGGCGCTACTGATCAGCAATGGGGTGACCCAAAAGAGGCTCTCTCGATTCTGGTCCATGGCTGTGAAGAAAATGAATCCTGACCTGGTCATCGATGTAGGCGTGAATTATGGGGAGTGTATCTTCTCTACTCAGTATTCACCCGAGACCAGGATTATTGGCGTGGAGGCGAACAGCCGTTTATTACCATTTATTGAACAATCCAGAAAAGCCCACCCTAACCGGTCACAAATAGCAATATACAATGCGATCGCCTCGGATAAAGATAATGAAGAAACGGTTTTCTTTGTTGATAGGCATTGGTCTGGCACCTCTTCAGCCACTTATGAACCTTCTCATAAGTTAATAGATAGGGTACCTGTCCAGTCCATCACCATTGATACCATTTGTCATGATCGAACCTATGAAACAGTCCTTTTTAAAGTGGATGTTGAAGGATATGAAGCGTTTGTCTTAAAAGGTATGACTAACCTTTTTAAAACAAGTAAGTCAATCCTTGGCTTCATTGAGTTTAATAGTGAATACCTTGAAAAGCTGGATATCAGTGTAGATGAGTTTCTCCTGTTTCTGCAAACATACTTTACGATCTACGTATATAAGGAAGACCATAGTCTGGTAAAGGCATCCCATTACAACCATATGGACCTGAAAAATTTGTTTGGAACGGATTATATTCATACTGATTTTTTATTGGTGAGTGATGAATCCTTTATCGAACGAATGATATAAACTATGTGTAAAGCTCCACCTCATCCAGGGGTTGATTTTTTCATTTTCGATAGGGTGGGTGATACCCCTGTACCCAGGTCAGTAAATAGAAATCCGTCTCACCCAGAGACGGATTTCTTATGATACCACTCATAAAACGTACCCGCTTCCTCTTTCGACACCCCAAACAACAAACTCTCATGACTCGGATTTGCCCGATTCGAGAACATGATGGTAGCCACTCCGAATTTTCGATCTAGCCAGGCATGCTTCACAGTCACCTGCTGGATCCGGTCCCGGTGGGTGATGAAGGTTTCGTTCAACCAGCCTCCCTTTCGAATTTGGACTGTTTGTTCGTGGCGGGTGTAGCTTGTAAACCAGTAATCAAGGATACGCAGAAGGATGGATACTCCAAAGAAAATGCCTGCAATCCAAATCCATTCCATCTTAAAGATCCATAGGCCCACTACAGCAGCAATCGTCAAATAATAAGGTTGGAAAAGCTTCAGCCAAAGGACCTTCAGTGGGAAGCGCTCCATCTCTTCTTTGACCGGGTAGTGTGGAAGGATGGTGTGCAGCATATCATAAGCTTCACGTTTTGGCATAAAGGGATATAAAGAACTTATTTCCTCTTTTTCACCTTCAGAGGAGCCGGCACTGATCAACTTGATCGAAACAAGCCCGAGCATCCTCTTCACAATGGATTGTTCCACTCTGACAGCCTGTACTTTATTCTTTGAAATCGAGTAGCTGACCTCATTCCCAATCCCTTTTTTAATATAAATCCGTTCCTGGTCATCACTAATGACATAGTTTCCATACTTCATATACGTTTTTACAAAGCCGATGAAGATGGACAGGATCATGGCAGCGAGAAAAAGGACGATCAGGATCCACACATGATCGAGCAAGTAGTGCAAGGCACTTTCTGCTGAATCTTCGATGGAAAAGAAATCGGCCAAATTGAAATAGATGGCACTCAGTAACGGGAAGATCGCCAAGAAACTGAGTGACGTGAAGGATGCTTTAATCAGGTCTTTCCTGGTCGCTTGAAAGTGTACCGTGCGTTCCGGCTTTATACCATCTTTTGATTCATCTCTGTTTTGCTTCTGTTCGAGATAGGATAAAATGCGAACTTTCTCTCCTTGTGTGATGACGGGAAATTCAAATTGGGCATTTTCTCCACTCGTCCCTGTCTCCATGGTTAAAGAAGTTAATCCAAACCAGCGATGAATGAAGGTCGTATTGGACCTGTGGCTGTGGATCCGATCCCAGGAGACCGTTTTTTGCTTTTTAACGAACATCCCTTCTCTGAAGAGGATGGTTTTATTTCCTAATTCATATCGGTTATAAGCCCACTTAGCAAAGATGGACAGTATTGCCCCCACTGTGGCAACCAACAGGGCGTAGCGGCTCCATATCACCCAACCGGCTGTTGAATTCGCCTTCAGTAGGAACAGGAGGATATAGAACCCAAATAGGCCTTTCGCGGTCGATACTAATTCCACGATGATATAGGCTGGGTGATATCGTTTGACAGTTTGGGTCATGCTCCCATTTCTCCTTCCTTTGAATCTTTATCCCGAATCTTTGCGAAGGTGGCTATCTCAGCCTTTAATGTTTTCGCTACATTTGCCGATATGGATGGTATTTTATGACTTGAGGTCGTAGTCCCGATTTCAAGGTCATAAAGGTCATAGCGCCGCATGATAGGTCCCTGCTCTGTCCGGACGTATTCCACTTTCTCCATCGGTATTAAGATATGCTGCTGCTGAAACTTCCCGAATTTCAATTGAACGAATTCATGATCGACCTGAAAGCGCCAGGTTCTTTGCAGGTAAATGGGTTCAATGAAGATAGAAATTATGGAAGAGACAATGAAAAGCCCTCCAAGAATGTAAAGAACGATCTCGATCCAGTCGTACCAATCGAATCGGTCACTGCATATCATCAGGGCTCCTATGATGAGCAGTGCTGTTGTATGTCCTATCGTATTGGATATCCGCCAAACTTTAGTGGCTTTTATTGATATGGTTTGTGTTGGTTCGGTTATATGTATGTACATTTCGTTCACCTCTGTCTTTATTTACGGTTAAAGAAATGAAAGGTTTCGTCATTCTGCTTAATTATGGAAAAATATTCTTGATAGGTTTTGGTTTCCAAATAATGTGATATTTTAATTAAGTAATAGGATACGGTTCTATAAGAAAGGTGTGAAAAAGATGTTTTTTAAAAAGAAGGCAGAGGAAGAAGAATCAGATTACTGCGTAGCAATTTTTGTGGACGAAGACACGGAGGAAGGGATATACGAACGGCTGACAGATCGACTCTTTTATGAAGTAGAGAATATTGGCGTGATTTCTGAGGCTACGTTATCAACAAAAATGATTGAACCATTACAAAGAAAATTCCCGGAGGCTGAAATCAAAGCGGTCAGCTTTGGCGTTTTTAAAATAGATAGACAAGGGATTCAGGATGAAACAAAGAGGATGGAAAGTAAGTACAAATGGAGAAAGTTTTTTGACGCGATTCCGATTACTGAATATTTGAAAGTGGAAGATGAGGTCATGTATGACTTTCAAAATACCCTTCTTTACACTGAAACAGTAGAGGTAGTGATCCAGTTTCTGAACGGGATTCAAGCGGAGAAGAATAATGATGAAAAGCATAATATCCATCAATAAGTATAAACTATAACTGTTGCAGGGAGGTGTGGACATGCCAAATCAAAATGATAACAAACTAAAAAAAATCCAGTCTGAAAGCTTCAAACAAGGGAAATCCCAGGAAGAATACGCGGCCGAGCTTGAAATGAATAAGATGAAAAGCCAGAAAAGAAAATAACCTCAGGACTACATAAAAGAGCCATCCCGGCATCAAGGGATGGCTCTTTCCATTATAGCGATGATTTGATTACTTTTTTATAATATAGGACTGATAATATACCAAAGATCGAATATAACATCGTATATAACCCCATTACAATGATCATCGGCGTCCAAACCTCGGCACCGAACAGGAACCATCCGGATTGAACGGCGAAGTAACTGTGCAGCAGACCGATGAGGAGAGGGATTCCGAAGCTGAAGAGCTGCTTGGCTTGAATGCCTCTCAACAAGTCACCCTGAGTGAAGCCCAGTTTTCTTAAAATCGTATAGTTCGGTTTCTCATCTTCACTTTCGTCCATTTGCTTAAAGTACAGGATGCATCCGGATGTGATCAGGAAGGTGAGACCAAGGAACCCGACGATGAACATGATCAGTCCGATATTTTGTTTCTGTTCAGCTTTCATATCATACTGGGAATCGTTTGCCCATCCTTCGTCGAGGTTTAACTCATGAAAGAGGTCGTTTGCTTTCAAGATATCTTTTTCTTGTTCAATCGTCACCCCGATGTAAAGAGAAGATTCCTTTTGTATAGCAGGATCCAAATCATTCTTCAGGCGTTTGAATACATTGTCATCCACGATCACAACCGGTGAGCCCCCTGCTGTAAAATACCATGAAATCGGGTATTCATCCCTCATGCCCAAGTACTTAAACTTGGTGACCTCCGTTTTCCCTTTCAGTTCCGTCACCCCTGAATCATGTAAGGGAATGACCTTTTGAAGTAAGTCGCTATAGCCTGTAAAGACCGTTTCGTCTTCTTTTACATCGACGCCTTCAACGCTTTTTTCGCTGATGACAGAGTTCGGCATGGCATCCATTGAACCGTTCAGTTCGGCAAATTCAGAGTCCGTAATGCCTTTTAGGTTGACTAACACTTCAATGACTTCGATCTCTTCCTTCTTGTATTCAATGCCATTGTCCAGTAGGGCATCTTTAAAGTGTTGGAAGTCTTGTGTATTTGTAAATGAAAAATTGTCGGGACATTATTTTGAGCTGTTTTTTCAGCAGAGTAATATCCTATATAGCTCAGGGACAATAACGCTATCGCCAGTGCTGATACCGTCGTGATGATCGTCAGCAATAAAGCGTTCGATTTCATCCGGAACATGATGGATGAAAGGGATAGGACTTCGTTGATATTCAGATAGCCATCTTTCTTCTTTCGTATCATATTAAAAATGAAGCTCACGGATCCTTTATAAAACAGGTAAGTACCGAGAATCACCGAGCCAAGGATAAAAAGCATAGCCCCATACAGCTTTGGCATGGTCGTGAAGTCCCCGCCAAACAATTTAGAAGAAACGTAGTACCCCGAGGCAACCAGGATCATCCCGAAGATGCCGATGATGATCTCAAACCTGGACATTTTTTTCACTTTGGTTTCCGTCGATGAACGTACCCTGAACAGTGATAATATGCTTTGCCGTTTAATAAATACAAAGTTCATCAGCATGATCAGCAGGTAGATCGCGCAGAAAACAATGATGGTCTGGATAAGTGCATGGGTTGAGAAATGGAGTGTGGCGATTGCCTCGACTCCGGTTATTTTGAATAAGATCATGATGATCAATTTTGAGAAAGAGAATCCGATCAAGATGCCGAGTATCAATGACCCGAAATAAAGGATGAAGTTCTCCACGGTCAAAATACGAAAGATTTTATTTTTTGTCATGCCGATTAACTGAAATAACCCGATTTCTTTACTTCTTCTTTTAATAAAGAGCGTATCCGCATATAAAAGAAAAATAGAGACGATTGCGACAAGTAATACGGAAGCTGCACGAACGGCTGCTCCCCCCTTGATGGATCCCTTCGCTGCATCCATGGATGGATCATACTGCAGCGTCACAAAGGCGAAATAAAGCGCGACACTGAAGACCAGAGCAAATACATACAGATAATAATTCTTAAGGTTCTTCTTCAGGTTTCTGAAGATGAGGGTATTAATGTTCATTCTGCACCCCGCCGAGCACGCCTTGGGTTTTCATGATGTCCTTGAAGAAGTGCTGTCTTTCCTGCTCGCCTTTATTTAATTGAGTATAGATCTGCCCATCCTTGATGAAGATGACCCGACTGCAGTAGCTCGCTGCAACAGGATCATGTGTGACCATGACGATCGTCGCTTTCAGCTTTTGATTTAACTCACTAAGTTTATTTAAGAGGTCAGAGGCCGACTTTGAGTCGAGAGCACCCGTCGGTTCATCTGCGAAAATGATACTTGGTTCATGGATGAATGCCCGGGCTGCTGATGTACGTTGTTTTTGTCCGCCTGAAATTTCGTTCGGGTACTTATCTTTTAATTCAAGAATCCCAAGCTCCGAAGCAAGGTCGTTGAATTTCTGATCGGCTTCCTTTTTGGGTGTCTTTGTGATGGACAATGGCAGAAGGATGTTCTCTTTCACCGTCAATGTGTCCAGCAGATTGTAATCTTGAAAGATAAAGCCGAGATGATTCTTTCGGAACTGTGCGAGCTGCTTTTCTTTCATCATCGTCATTTCGTTGCTTTCAATCTTAATCGAACCTTCACTCACTTTGTCGATGGAGGATAGGACATTTAAGAGAGTGGTTTTGCCGGAACCCGATGCCCCCATGATACTGACGAACTCTCCTTTTTGGATCGACAGGTCGATTCCCTTTAAGACTTCCTGCTTATTGAATTTATTGCCGTAGCTTTTATGAAGTTTTGTTGCTTCTAATATCGTCATCGTGAAAAACTCCTTTGATTTGATACCCTTATTATAAAAAGCAGGAAGATTCTTTTCCTTTTATTGTTCGAACAAAACAGAAAAGCATGTGACATTTTTGTCACACGCCTGTAAGTTGGACGAAATCATTCTTCTGGGGAAAGGTGAGGGTGACCCGGGTCCCTTCGCCTCGTTTAGACGTAACATCTATAGAAATCAGTAAAGGTTCTGAAACCCTTTTGGTTAAATACAATCCCATTCCGGTAGAAGCGTGATCACTGTGGTCGATGGTCGAGGTGAAGCCTTTGTCAAAGATCCTCGGAAGGTCCCTGGGATCTATGCCCCTGCCAAAATCTTGAATAGTGAGGGTCACCTTATCATCTTGATGCTCACTTTTAATGATAATATCCGATGTTGTGCTGTATTTAACGGCATTGGTTAATAACTGCCTGATCATAAAAGCAAGCCATTTCGCATCGCTCAGCACTTCCGTGAGACCCAGTTGAATGTCAAATCCAATACCCTTTTGAATACACCAGGATTGCAGGGTTTTTATTTCCTGAAATATAACGGTCTCAAGATCGGTTTTCTCGATATATAAATCATTCTCCATGAACGACATCCGTTTCTGATGGAGCTGTTGATCGAGCAGAAGGTGGATCCGCAGCCATTCGTATTTTAATGGAGCCTTTAAAGATTGGTTCTCTAAACGCTCAATCATCAAATGCATGGCTGTCAGTGGGGTTTTCACTTCATGGATCCAGGACAGGAGATCATCCTTTTCCTGTTCGAGCAGCATTCGATTTTCAGATGCTGCCTTCCTCAGAAGGTTCGCCTGCTCCGATAAACTATCCGAAACGATTGCTTCAAATGGAGTATCGGGGGCATCCATACCTGTAATATTGAGATTATGATCCCATTCTTTCAGTCGTTTAAAGAAACGGGTTTCCTTCTGATATCGAATGAAAACGAAGACGATGAAAAAGAGCAGTGATATGAACACCATATAAAGGATCGGTTGTAGGGGGATGGCCGTATCGATATAGGCAACAAAGATCCATAACAGGTGAAGAGCGGTAAAGAACAATATCCAGCTTTTTCGTTCCCATAAGTATGTACGGATCATGGTGAATCCTCTTCAATGGCCAGATACCCTTGCCCCACTTTGGTTTCAATGAAGCGGCCCAATTCAATCTCTTCAAGCCGTTTCCGAAGTCGGTTCACATTGACGGTCAACGTGTTATCGCTGATGAACCGTTTATCATCCCAGAGGCTATTAATCAACGCATCCCTGCTGACAATCTTATTTTTCTGCTCAATTAGGAGCTTTAAGATGTACATTTCATTCTTCGTCAATTCGATGGACCCCCGTTCATTGGCTACGGTGTTACGCTCATAATCAACCGTAGCCCCGCACCAGGTCTTGATGCTCACCTGTTCGGTGTTATAGTTATAAACTCTCCTAAGGGTCGCTTGAACCTTTGCAATCAGTACATCAAAATGAAAGGGCTTCTGAATGAAGTCATCTGCCCCAAGCTGCATGGACATGACCATATCAGTCGGATGATCACGGGAGGACAGGAACAGGATCGGCACATTGGAGTGTGTGCGGATCATCCGGCACCAGTGGAAGCCATCGAACTTAGGGAGTTGAATATCAATGATCACAAGGTCCGGTTTCACCTCTGAAAACTCTTGCATCACGTGATTGAAATCTTTGATTCCATATACATCATAGGACCACTGGGAAAGCCGCTCCTTGATTTCATTAAATAGGGTTGTGTCACCTTCGATTAGTAATAATTTCAATTTAGTCACCACACAATTTTGCTGTTTACATAAATTGTATAGGAAATTGTATTGGTTTGCCATATGACTGAAGAATGGAACTGTTTTATTTAGAAGTATTTAGGTTATTTTAATAAAATATGGGTATTTAACTCCTAAAAGCAATTCACCAAATTGCATAGGAAAGGACTTAAACCATGAAGAAACTTCTAGGGGTATCAGTGATAACAGCGGTTTTGTTAAGTGGATGTGGCGAAGTGCAGATTTCAATTAATAAAGACCAGGAAGTGAAGTCCGGTGAGACTGGCAGCAATAAGAAAGATAATGAGAAAGTGGAACTGATGAATGATGGGGTGGAAAGTGAAGAGATGACGGATGCCGATAAGCAAAAGGCAATCCTTCAATTCATCAACGAGGATATTTATAAGGTGGCAGAATATGAAGTCGTCGCCTTCCAGTCACTGGCTTCGGTTTCTGGCGTCAACTTTATAGATGATCCAACCGTCTACAAGGAGCTGACCCGAAACACCATTCCAGCCTACGAGAAAGCCCTGAAAGAAGCGAAGAACATTGAGGCGGAGATTCCTGAGCTTGAGGTAATGACGGACCGGATCGTGACAGCGACTCAGACCTTTTACGATGCACTCATTCTCGAAAAAAAGGCGATTGAAGATCAGGATGAAGACTTGATTAATCAATCCAACGCCAAAATCGAGGAGTATTACAAACTGGTGGAGGCTTACCATTCGGACATGAAAGTTCTTGCAGAAGAGTATGGTGTGACGTATGACCTGAATGAACCGAAACAAAATGTAGAAGAATTATAAGAAACAATAAATTCTTTTACTATCGTTTACTACCTAAAGGAACTGACTCCTGAATAATTGGAGTCAGTTCCTTTATGTTTATAAATCCACCTTATTATAAAATTAATAAATAAGTAATTTTTTTAAAAACGGTTTATAAAAGTAAAAATAAGGATATATAGTAAGTACTTGTAACTAAATTATATGATTTTACAATCTGTATGCACCTTTTACGTCCTTACAGGGAGTCTATAGTATCTGTTTTCATACTTTTTACCTAATAAATAACTATAAATTTTATATCAAATGACCTGAAAACAATTATTCCTGTAGTTACAAAGTTTCCTTTTTCCTGTAAAAATTGTGTTTATATGTATGTTTATAATAGTATGATATTGGAAGTGTGGAAACAATTGTAATAAAAAGGATTTTGATGAAAGAAAACGGGTTACATAGTTTAGTAGGTTTCATGTTTCATATTTGGGTACTCTGATTTGATATAGATGATTACCACCAACAATTTCATTTAAGGGAGAGGAATTACATGTCAGGAATTATTCGTGTTACCCCAGCTGAATTGATTAGTATGTCTAACCGTTACACAAGTGAAAGCAGCCAGGTTGGAGAACAAATCTCACGACTCGATAATATGATTTCAGAATTGGAAGGTATGTGGGAAGGTGAATCAAGCCGCGCGTTTGGAGAGCAATATCAAACTTTGCGCCCTTCATTCCTGCAAATGCAGCAACTGCTTGAAGACATCTCAATGCAATTGACTAGCACTGCTAAGTCTCTTGAAGATGCAGATGCCCAAATTGCCAATCAAATTCGTGGATAAGTTTATCCCCATCCATTTTAAACATGAAGGAGCGCTTATCATTATGTGGCGCTCCTTCCTTATGAGGTGAACGCGGACAATGTATATTGAAATCACCATTGATTTAGAGCGATATGATGAGAAGTGCTTTGATCTCAGGCTATCAAACTATCATACTGTAAAAAAAATGATTGATCTTGTGTGGCAGTCTCAGAAGCTTACAGCTGAGCCTAGAGAAGGCTATTGGATTCGGATTGTGAATAAAAGAGAAGTGATTCCTGGTAATACACGGTTGATTGATGCAGGAATTCATTCTGGAGATCGAATTGAAATTTTATAAAGGAGACCAATAGAATGTCACATAAAAGTGGATCATACCTACAAGAAAAGCTGGAAGCCGTTGTACATAGAAAAGATAATAAGATGACTTTGATCTTTCAAAAAGAAAAGATCAAGTTGGATGACATAGCGGAAATTCACTTTCTGAAGAACATTAATCCGGCCATACAAAAAGAAATCACGATGGAAAATGATGAATTATGCATCGTGAATACCATACCTGACTCCTTCTCTTTCAATCCCCATTTAAAGGCGAATGAGAAGGAACGGTTGATGTCTGCCTATCAACTGGTACAAAACGTACGAAATCACACCTTGTCACGCCTGCATCTCATTATTTGCCCAGACAATATTGTATTTGATCAAGGACTGACCCCACACTTTATCCATTATGGTGTAAAGGAGAGTCTGCCCCCATATGAAAAAGATGCGGATTTGTTGTTAAAGGAGACAAAAGCCACAGTCGCAGCTCTTGTAGATCGGCAACATACATTCGATGATTACATTAAGTTCAGTGAGACGTTAAAACTATCGCCACTGACTAAAGATATCTTAGAAGCCGAAAGCATTGACGGTGTCGGAGAAGTGTTAAACCGCTTTATAAAAGAAGCCAAAAAGTCTGATTCTCTCCTTATGACTGTTAGTAAGAAAAAGTGGAAACTAAATCGGTATGTACTGCTGGGAGTGTCATTACTCTTGATACCAGCACTTATTTATTCTATTTATTCTCTTTTCTTTATGTTTCCAAAACAGGAAAGGGTTGTAGCGGCCCAAGAGAGTTTCCTCCTTAATAAGTATAGTGATGTGGTAACAGAACTTCAGCCTTATGAGATCGATGAAATCCCGAAGGTCACTCAATATCAACTCGCACTCTCCTATATTATTAACGAATCATTAACTGAAGACCAAAAAGAGAATGTACGTAACACCGTCTCTCTACAATCGGACCCTCTTTATTATGAGTACTGGATTAATATTGGAAGAGGAAAGGCTAAGGAAGCACTGGAAACAGCAAGGTTCTTAGAGGACCGGGATTTAATTCTGTTTGGACTTCTTAAGTACCGTGAGCAAGTCAAGGCAGACGGAGATCTTGATAGCGAGGAAAGACAGCAGGAACTAGATGAGATTGAAAGTGAAATAGCTGAATACGAGGAAGAAATGAAAGCGCTGGATGACGAACAGCCATCACAACCGGCACAAACAATGGAAGAACCGCAAGAGAATGAGGAAAAAAAGACACCTGAACAAAAACCGGCAGAGACTGATGGGGAGAGTACCACCCCTCCAACTCAACCTGATAAGAAGGAATCCTGACAAATAAACTAACTGGGGAGGTGAGCATATGTATGCCCTTTGGGTTTTTCACGATCATTACTATCAGTCAATCATGATTGAGGATGAAAATAAAAAAATTACATTAGGTCCACGATTGGAAGATTCAATCACGATTTTATCGTTGCCGTCGTCTGCCGAGTCCATTCTAGTAGAGCATTCAGGCCATACTTTCAACCTATATCAAGACGGGAAAGAAGTAAGGATTCTTGAACCTGGCCGCAAAGTATCTTTGCTTGCAGGTGATAAAGAACTGCACATAATGGTCACGCCTTTACCAATAAAGTCTCAAATCTATTATGTCGGTCATAAAGAAGATATCAGTATATCTACCGAACAACTGGACGCAACCATTTATTATGAGAAAAAGGATCTCATTCAAACTTGCCATTGGTATAAAAATAGCGATGATGAATGGGTAATGGATGCTGAAGAGGCGTCTTCGCTTTATCTGAACGGACACCTGGTTACTGGGAAACAAGAGCTTAAGGTTGGAGACATTTTATTTTCTCCTTTCTTAACTATTACCCTATTAGAAGATGATTTAATCGAGATACATAGTATCGATGACTATCAAACTGAATTATTGGAATCTATACGTCCAACATCAGAAATGCAGAAGAAGTACCCTAATTATCGACGAACGCCACGAATGATTTATGACCTTCCTGATGAAAAGGTTCAATTGTCATTTCCGAGTCAGGAATCGAGCGATACAAATCGCAGTTTATGGTTGATCATTCTTCCCCCATTGATGATGTTAATCGTCATGGCCATTGTAGCGCTAGTGATTCCACGTGGAATTTTCATTATTATCTCAATGGTGATGTTTACCACAACTTTAGTGACGTCCACCGTTCAATTTTTTAAAGATAAGACCAATAGAAAGAAATCCAAGGAACGAAGGAAGCGTATCTATACTCATTATTTAAAGAACAAGAGAAAAGAACTTCAGGAGCTTGCCGAAAAACAGTCAGATGTTCTGCAATTTCACTTTCCTGCTTATGAAAGAATGAAGTATCTTACAGAGCAGCTTTCCGATCGTCTTTGGGAAAGGACTCTTGAAAGTCCGGACTTCCTTCAGTTTAGATTAGGAAGTGGGAAAGTACCTGCAAGCTACAGAATTTCAGTTAATTCCTCCGATATGTCAAACCGTGAAATGGATGAATTATTAGAGGAGTCCCAGAAGTTAGAAGTGGTCTATCGTGAGATTGATCAATTACCTGTAACGGCTGATCTTCATAAAGGGGCCATTGGTTTGATCGGTAAGGAATCCGTCTATAAAAATGAGATTCACCAGCTAATCGGGCAATTGGCATTCTTTCATAGTTACCATGATGTGAGATTCGTCTATATTTTCCATGAGGAAGAGTATAAAGACTGGGAGTGGATGAAGTGGTTGCCACACTTTCAATTACCTCAGTCATTTGCTAAAGGATTCATTTATAACGAGAAAACCAGGGATCAAATCCTTTCTTCCATTTACGAGGTCCTTAGGGAAAGAGATATTGAAGAGGACTCGGATAAGGTTCGTTTTTCACCGCATTACGTGTTTATCATTACAAATCATCAGTTAATTTCTGACCATGTGATTCTGCAGTACCTTGAAGGTGAGTATTCTCACTTGGGAATGTCCGTTATTTTCGCTGCAGAAGCGAAAGAGAGCTTGTCTGATAATATCCACACCCTCGTACGTTATATCAATGACAAGCAAGGGGACATACTGATTCAGAATAAAAAGGCGGTTAAGATTCCATTCGAAATGGATGAATATAAGCATGAAGGCAATGAGCAGTATGCAAGAACCTTGAAGACGCTAAATCATCAAATCGGCATGACAAACTCCATCCCTTCAAGTGTTTCCTTTCTGGACATGCTTAGGGTAAGGGATGTTGATCAGCTTCCTATTCAAGAGAACTGGCTATCCAGGGAATCTGCTAAATCGTTAGCTGTACCCGTTGGATTGAAAGGAAAGGAAGATATTGTAGAGCTGAATTTGCATGAAAAGGCTCATGGACCCCATGGACTACTTGCCGGAACAACCGGTTCAGGGAAGAGTGAATTTCTACAAACGTACATTCTTTCTTTAGCGGTTCATTTCCACCCTCACGAAGTAGCCTTTTTATTAATTGACTACAAGGGTGGAGGAATGGCTCAGCCATTTAAGAGTATCCCCCATTTATTAGGAACGATAACGAATATTGAAGGAAGTAAGAACTTCAGTACGAGAGCACTGGCTTCCATTAAGAGTGAGTTGAAGCGCAGACAGCGATTATTCGATCGTTACGAAGTGAATCATATCAACGACTACACCCGCCTTTACAAGCAAGGCAAAACGGAAGAGCCTCTTCCTCATTTATTCTTAATATCAGATGAATTTGCTGAACTTAAGAGTGAAGAGCCCGAATTCATTAAAGAACTTGTAAGTGCAGCCCGTATCGGTCGTAGCCTGGGAGTTCATCTTATCCTGGCAACACAAAAGCCTGGAGGAGTCATTGATAATCAGATTTGGAGTAATGCCCGTTTCCGTGTGGCTCTGAAAGTTCAGAATACGGAGGACAGTCGTGAAATTCTTAAAAATGGGGATGCAGCCTCGTTGACTGTAACAGGAAGAGGATATTTACAGGTTGGAAATAATGAGGTGTATGACCTGTTTCAATCAGCCTGGAGTGGAGCTCCTTATCAGGAGGACTCCTTTGAATCAGAAGATGAAGTGGCGATTGTCACGGATTTAGGGTTGATTCCTTTATCGGAAGTATCGACAAATCCAAGCAATCAGAAGGAATTGATCAGTGAAATTGACGCGGTGGTCGATCGAATTGAAGCATTACAGGAACAAATGAATGTGAAGAAGCTTTCCAGTCCATGGCTCCCTCCTCTGTCTAATCGTTTGTACCGGACATCATTTGCCCAGAGAGAGGAGAATAAAATCTTACTTTCTATGATAGATGAACCTGAGAAACAGAGTCAGACCCCGTACCATTATGAGGTGATTGAGGACGGGAATGTCGGCGTCTTTGGTTCTTCAGGATATGGGAAGACCCAGACGCTTATTACCTTATTGATGGGGATGGCCACTCAGTTCACACCCGAGGAAGTTCATTACTATCTACTCGACTTTGGAAACGGTGGCTTACTGCCTTTAAAACAGCTGCCACATACTGCAGACTACTTCCTCATCGATGAAGAAAGAAAGATCGAGAAATTCATTGGTATTTTGGATGATGAATTAGCTCGCAGAAAACAGCTTTTCCAAAAGAAAGAAGTAAGCTCAATAAAGATGTATAACATGATCAGTGATGAAAAACTTCCTCTCGTATTTGTAACCATCGACAATTTTGATCTGGTTAAAGAAGAGATGCAAGAACTTGAAACGCAAATTAATCAATTTGCAAGGGATGGACAGTCATTGGGAGTGTACATGTACTTTACAGCAACCCGCGTTAATTCTGTCCGACAATCTTTAATGAATAACCTTAAAACAAAAATCGTCCACTATTTGATGGATAGCTCAGAGGCATACACGATGCTGGGACGATTGCCTTTTACCCCGGAAGCTATTCCAGGTAGAGCGATTGTTAAGAAAGATACTGCTTTCTTTTCTCAAGTATTCCTTCCAACAGAAGGCAAGGACGATTATGAGCAGATGAACCTTTTAAAAGAAGAAATTCAGTTATTAAAAGAAAAGTATAAGGGATCAATGTCACCGGACCCGGTGCCTATGCTTCCGGCAGAGTTGACGATGGTCAACTTTACCCAGTATACAGATTCAGGCAGGAAAGAAGGACTGCTACCGGTCGGCTTAGACGAAGAATTGGTTAAGCCGGTGTATGTAAACTTCAAGAAGACGAAGCATTTCCTGGTATTGGGACAAGCTCAAAAAGGAAAAACGAACGTCCTGAAGGTTTTAGCCAATACAGCGTTATTGCAGGATAGTGAACATATAGCGATATTTGATTCCATTGACAGGGGATTATCGAATTTGATGAAGGAAGAAAAAGTGGTCTACATGGAGAACAAAGACCATATCGCAATGTGGCTTAACCGGGTGGAAGAATTGTTTAGTATTAGAGAAGAGCAATATAATCTATCTATTCAAAAGGGGAGTCCCCTTCCATCATTCTCTCCTGTTATGCTAATGGTCGATGGTTATGCAAGGTTTCTACAAAATCTGGATCCAATGCTTCAAGACAGAATCGTTAAATGCATGAAAAATTATAGTCATTTAGGCTTCTGTGTGATCGTTTCCGGAAACAACAGTGAATTAACTAAGGGTTATGATGTTTTAACAGTTGAACTGAAGCAGATTCGACAAGCTCTTGTGTTAATGAAGAAATCTGAACAAACCTTGTTCACGCTCAGCTATGATCGAAGAGAACCAGAAATCCAACCAGGGTTTGGTTATTATGTAGAAAACGGTAAAGAAACAAAAATTCAAATACCACTTATGGTAACGGAAAGGAAAGTACACGCATGACAGAGAAAGTAAGTCTATTTAAACTTATATTAGCGGTCATGATGATTCTTGCCACTCCTCTTCTATTCTTCCGTTCAGTTGGTGAAAATCCTCTGAAAGTGAAAGAAAACGCTACTCAGGCCATTGCCATTGTAAATGAAGACGCAGGAACAGAAGTGGATGGAGAGCCTTTGGCATTTGGGGGCGACGTGACGTCGATACTTGAAGATCAATCGACATTTGAATGGACGGTTGTAGGCAGAAGTGCAGGAGAAAACGGTCTACAGAGTTCTAAATATGATGCCGTTGTCTATATTCCTTCCGACTTCTCCGATAAAGTCATGACGTATGATGAAGAAAGACCGGAAAAAACAAATTTAAATTATAAGGTCCAAACGCAGCTAAATGCTGTAAACAAGGAAAAGGTCCTTTTGGAAATTGAAAAGGCCACAAAAAGGGTCAATCATAAGATGTCCTCTCTTTATTGGAATTACGTATCAGCAGACATGGAAAATATCCGTGCTGAATTTGATGAAATTTTACAAAAAGAGCAGGCTTTCCAGGAAACGATGTTATCATTCTACAAACCTAGCTCAAAAGATCTGGCCGGCCAAATTCAACAGCAGACGTCTATGCTATCTAATCTGCAAGACTCGATTCAGCAGGCATATAGCCGGACTCCACAGCAGCAAAACACGCTGGAATCCTTTGAACAAAGCCTTTCCAGTTTTGTTGAATATGTCAATCAATATAGAGAATATCAGGATAGTCAAAAGCAATTACTCGCCGATATTCAAGCTCAATCCGTACAGATGATCAATGAATCAACTGAAAACCAACAGCCGCGCTATTTAAAGTCTAAATCACTATTCTCGGAACAAAGTGATGCCTTAACGGCAGGTTTGACTCAGTTGAATAGCGATATGGATACGAATCAAGAGGTATTTGCTGACTTACAGCAGCGAAGATTTGAAGAAGTGGGGAGACAAGTAGAAGACTTCTATTCCTTTCAGGAAAGAGTGTTGAATTTCTATCAGCAATTACAGGACACTACGACGTTAAATAACCTGCAAGGAAGTATTTTTGAACTCAACAACAAGCTGGCTGAAGGAGATGGTGAGATCTTTAATCCACCTGCTCCTCCTGAGGTTCCTGAGCCTCCTAAAGACGGAGAGGAACCTGGTCCTCAACAGGTCGTCATTTCCTCCCAGGAAGGTGAGCCCGAGCCGGGGGAACCAAGCGATCCTCCTCCTGCACCACCGAATTTAGACCCGGAAATAAATGAACTGACAGCCATTTCAACAGAAATCGATGCGTTGAAAGAAACACTGACCAATTTAACAGAACCAACACCTGAAGCTATAACGGCAGCTGTGACCAATATTCAAACAATCAATGATCGCATCCTGCAGGTTCGAACGCAGCTGCAAGGAAAAAATAATAGCTCAGAAAACCCTCTTCAGGCTGAAGTGGATAGATTGTTGGGAGAAGTTTCAAGACTTCTTGAAGATAATCAGACATTAATTGATAAAATCGATGAATTGACCAAGCAGGTTGAAACTCTTACCACCGAAAATCAAGAACTGAAAGAACAGATAACGACATTGACTGAGACGAATGGAGCTCTGATAAATCAATTGGAGATGTTCTCTGACAATGTTTCCAATATCGTCGCCGAGATCGAGGATAAAGAAAATTCCATCCTGAACTCTGCCGCTTTATCTGAAAATAGGAGAAACACCCTATATGGCTATTTTTCTCGCGGGATTAATAACTATAAACTTATGGATCTACTACACTATTACTCTTACTTAGATCGGTATGAAGCGACTCTTAATGGTATGTTAACGGAGAATGGAGTGAAAGCGACCGTTCTTCAGGATGAAGGTCTGAAAAATGAGGTAAATGAGATTTTGAAAGTGAGTCAGACTGAACAAGCGGAGTGGGAACAATTAAATACAGGGATGCCGAATACTGAGGATGCCCTAAACACACTTCAAGACTCCTTCACCGTCTTTGCGGCAGAATACAATCAAACCCTTGATGACCAGCAATCACAGCTTACAGAGAGCCTGAGTGCGATTAATCAAGAAGCGACAAATGTATTAAATCGAATACAACAGCCGGAGCAAGCGGCTCCAACGCCTGTCTCAGGGACAGCCGGACCTGATTTAGTAGGAAACCAGAAGCAAATTGGAAGTGAAATCAAGTCTATCCATTCCTTCCTGGATACTGTGAGTGAAAGCCAAAATACAATCGTATCCTATACCAACGAGCTTCAATCGAATGTATCGAATGTTCAAAGTGATGCAGATACACTGAATAATAAGTGGGCAACGAATGTAGCTTCCACTCAATTAATTCGTGATGATGTGTTTAGCGTACTGGGGAATGCGTTCGTTGACGGACAATCCAATGGATATGTGTATGATTTCTTGACGAATCCTCTTAAAGTAAACGGAGATGTTCCTGAAGAAAAGAAAGCAAGTGCCCTGCCACCAGTGGTGATTTTGTTTATTATCTTGTTATCCAGCCTACTTATCGGATACACAAGCTATTACTTCCAAAATGCTCCCCTTTGGATACAAGGGGTGATATTCCTACTATTAAATCTCATTGTAGGATTTGTTATTAGCCTTTATGGATTGGATATTTATCCGCTAGTTGAATCCCGTTCAGTTGAATGGACCATCTTTACCATCCTCCTTCTATTAGCAGGATCAGGATTAATCCGTGTTGCTTTTATCACGCACCGGTTATTGGGTTGGTTTGTCTCTGTAGGACTGGTAGCACTGTTCGTGACCCCATTATTGGCATTAACAACACCTAATTTTACATTTAAAGACCCGATGTCGACCGTTTATATGTCGATACAATATGGATCAGACTCTTTATTTAATCAATCTGTCATTGTACTGGGATTGATCGTTATCGGGTTAACCATCGTGCAGGTGTTATTAGACAAACGCTCTAATAAAACATCTGATGAGGGCACGGAAGCGTATGAGGGGTAAAATACTGATTCAATTGATATTAATCGGGGGCATGGTCAGCATGTTTGTGCCCCCGATTTCGGCCAATACAAACATTAATGATTTAATCCCGAATGACTATCAGAACAATGATTTCAAAAAGAATACTGACCTCATCCATGACCAGACACTCACAAATGAAAAGATAAAAATCCCTGAAGAACAAAAAAGCTTAACATTTGAAGGGGTTTCCAGTAACAAATTGAGTGAGCTCACTGATAAGTTATTTAAAAGTGAAGAAAAAGATACAAATACTATTAAAGCTAAAGCAGAAAACCTGAAACTGTTTAGTCAATCCGAATCAGCAAGGTTAGGGAGTCTCGAAGAAGGAAGTTCATCTTCTTCTTCCCTCTCTCTTTTGATTGCTGTATTTGTAGGGATTTGTATATTACTTCTCATTGTTGTAATTGTCATTTGGAATAGAACGACTCAAGATAAGCAAAGTTTGAGGTAAAGAACAAGAAGAGGGTCCGTCTGAATTTAGGGACCCTCTTCTACTATATGTTTACGTAATGTGAACATTTAGGGGTATATAAATATGGTGACTGCCAAAACATATAACTTCGAAGACGCTCAGGAGGCCATTCAGCACGCCGGAACAGGCAGGATCAAGTGTATGTGGCTGGACAGGTAAAGAAGCCCAAATAGAGCAATCTAACGAAATTGAGAGCTAACTAAGGTGAAATCATCTGTTTTGATCCATGGTTTGCTAGGAAAATCCTTAAAGAAAAGTAACATATTGAATTCGTTAAATATCATTGAACCTTCATCAAATGTAGGAATTTCTTTTCATAGGAGCAGTCTCATATTAATGGGCTGCTCTTTTCTTATGGAATTTTGTTATTAAATTTTTATGTCCCTTTAGGATTCATATTATATTGTTTCTGTTTAATCCATTTAAATAATCTAATAGATTACTAGAGTAGTGGGTTGATAGTTACAAATCTTCTACTAAAATATGGTTGTAAACAAAAATGTATACATGTAAACAAATAAGTACACAATTGTAGACAATAATGTATACATGTAAACAAACACGTACACATATTGATATGTAGGGATGTGTACATTTATCGTATACAACGATACAAAAATGTATACAACTCCACTCTTTCTGGACATCAACATTCGATAGAAAAGTAGGATTGACCGCGGACGAGAAATTGTATACTCTGAGAGTAAGAGTTGAAATTTTTTGACAAATTCTTACTCATGAATGAAAGGATGATTTTAATGACGAATTCACGAATTGCAGCCATTGACGTTGGTAATGATTCTCTTAAAGGTATTTTTGGAAAGATGGACGGTGAGGTGAATATTCCGAACGTCATCGCAAGGGATATTGAAGATCGTCCTATTATCGGAATCGAGGAGCTGGATACACAGGACCCACTAGACGGCATACATATCCGTGTCCACTCCCCTACTCTTAAAGATAATAATGCGATTTATCGTGTAGGTAATCTGGCAACGAAGAGCAATAACTCTACTGAACTGGATCCAGGCAGCAGTAAATCAGAAGAAGATCAAACGCTGGTCATGCTGTTTGCTTCCATTGCTCTTGATGCAGCACGCAATGATTCTAACTTTAAAAAGAATAATAATGTTATAGAAGCAAATTACACATTGGGTACAGGTCTTCCACTTCGCGAAGTAAAGGAAGGAAAAGATGTCGGGTACCGTTCCAGACTGTTAGGTTCCGTCCACCAGGTTGAGTTCCTGGTAACTCCCCGCTATCAAGGCATCAAAGTGAATATTAAATTTGATGAAGTAAAGGTCTATCCTGAAGGATTTGCGGCATTCATCAACCTTGTTATGGATAATAACTTGAATATCATCAATAAAGACCTGATTGATAAACGTATCTTAATTCAAGATATCGGTGGGTTATCAACGGATATCGCTGTGATTAAAGATCGAAAAGTAGATGACGATAAAGCTCAAGGATTCAACCTGGGTGTGTCTGAATCTCTAGAATGGATTCGTGAGGAAATCCGCTCAAGGCACGGTATTGAGCTCGACAGCCGCCGTGATGTAGTGGAAATCATCACGAAGAAAAATGATCGTAATCATATTATGGTTAAAGGAAGTCGTACAAGCGTACACGACATCGTTGACCGTATTATGCTTGAACTTGCTAAGAAGCAATACCGTCACCTTCGCAATATGTGGCAAAAGAACTCTCAAACGGAAATCTGCTACTTCATTGGTGGAGGTTCAAGTGTCCTGAAAGAGTATATCAAGACGCTTAATAACAATCTTGATGGGTACAATATCGACTTCTTTGAAGATGAGAAGGAAAGCATTTGGATGATGGCCAATGCTTATTACAAGCTGATTGCTGACTTCTCAAGAAAGACCCAAAAACAACAAACCCAGAAAGAAGAACAAAAATTAGCGAAAACCAAATAGGGTGATGGTATGAATGGAAAAGGGATGTCGAGGGGACAACCGATTACGTTTAGAATTCCTTCTGATACACCTGATCATGTATTAAAGCATTTACAAAAGCTAAAGGAAACGGAAAAACGAAATTTCTCCAGTAAAATTGCAGAGCTTGTATTAAATGGAGTAAATGATACGATTTCCAAACAGAGAGAAGCCATTACGATCCCCCTTCCGAAGGGGTTGGATAAATCCCAGCGTGACTGGTTGAAGCATGAACACTCAGAAGCGCTGTTGGGGAGTATCGTGTACCAACTGCTTTCAAACCCGGTTCGTACAGCCTCTCTCCTGGCTTCCTTAAGCAGCAATTCGTTGGACATTGATGAAGCGCTCTATCTTCAGGAAGAAGCTGCAGCAAGTCACGATTCTTCAAGAGAGTGGTCCCTTGATCAAGTGATGGATGATACACCTGAAGAAGATGTAATCGATGAGCGTTCATACTCTACTGACGAAGAATTGGACAACTTTGACTGGGACAGTGCCATGAAGCCCCAGGAAACTGAAGAAGAACCTAAAGAAGAAACGATGGAAGATCTCTTAGGCGATTTTCTATCCCAAATGAATAAATAGGAAAAGAACCAGAAGCAAAGCTGAATGGCATAATGCTTCTGGTTCTTTTTTTGCAAAGTTTTTTCATGCGAATCATTTACTCCCTTCCCCCGGTGAAAATCACATTCTTCCTTCAATTTCAACCTGATTTCTCCTTTAGAAACTGTAATCAATTTGTCTTATTTGAATTATTTTTTCTCTCAAAAACCTTACAAGCCATATAACTGTAAGGGAGAAATGTTACAAGGTGAAAAAAACGCATTAAAACATGTATAAAAAATGGCAGTTTATTTCAAATGATTCCCATGACCTAGTTTACGGTAGGTACAAATCGAGGTAAACACCGATTAAACCGAATATAAAACTTGCACCTAGTCATTGGCTACACCAATTAAGAGGAGAGATTCGATGAGTATTCAAAAAAGTAACGATAGCTCAAGTCTCGCAGAAGTAATTGATAGAATCCTGGATAAAGGAATAGTCATTGATGCATTTGCCAGAGTTTCCTTGGTGGGAATAGAAATTCTTACAATAGAAGCGCGAGTCGTCATTGCAAGTGTAGATACTTGGTTACGATATGCAGAGGCAGTTGGGCTCTTAAGAGACGAAGTTCAAGAAGAAGGTTTAGCGAAGCAGGAAAATGAAAGAGGAACAGCGTTTAGTGTTTAAACAAGTAAATAAAATATAGTTTTACTATTTTAGTAGAAAAGAGGATGAATATGGCGGAGACAAAAAGCAGTCAACAAGTAGAAGAACCGAAAAGCACTGAAGAAAACAAAGAGCAAACAGCTGAAAATAGACAATCCATGAATTATGCGATTATCGGTGGAGTAGTCGGAGCCGGAATCGGGTTACTTTCAAATCCAGGTACAGGTAAGAAAGTAGTGGACAGTTTCGGGAAATCTGAAGTGATGAAAGCAGCAAGTAAAGAACTGCGAAGATCAGCACAGGAATTCCTGACAGAGCAAGCCATTATTACCTTAAGACAATCGGCTACCGGATATATGAGCAGGCTGGAAGGCGGCTTGCTGACACCAAAGAAGAAAAAAGAAGAGGCCTCGGAAAATACTGATGCTAAGGCAGGTAGCGACGAGAATTCTTCCAATCAGTCAGAAGAATTAGAAGAAATTAAAGAAGAAAACAAGAATTTGAATGAACGTTTAGAACGAATCGAAGAGATGCTTAACAGCCTGGTGGAATCCAAGAAATAATGATTCAGCCTCTCAAATCCCTAAAGGGGGCATTACATGAGTAAACCGGTGAAAAAAGCAGTTGGCAAGTTGGCTAAAAAAGCATACGATCACGCTCCGGAGCCCGTGAAAGACAAAGTGAAAGATACGATGAAAGAGAAAGCGAAAGAAACATTTGTGAACAGTGTTGAAGGCGGTATTCAATCAAAAGCACGCGAAGCATCTGAGAAATTAGAGAAGGCAAAAGAGAAAAATGCAGCTAATGTTCATACCAAAGCTGAAGAAGCAAAGGAAAAAGTACAGGATGTCCTGCTTTCCGTACGGGAAAAGTTAGGAAATGCCAAAGAAGCAGGAGAAGAATTTCAAGAGAAAATCTCATCATCAAATGATAAACAAACAAAAATGAATGGTGTAGGAAATATTAAAGGAGCAAGTGATATCAAAAGCTCCTTTAATATCAAGAGTTCTACTGAAATTAAAAGTTCGGAAAACATTAAGTCTTCAAAAGACATTAAGACCATCTGTTCTTAAACACCGGAAGGAGAATAACAATTGGCTATTCAAAAGAGTAATAATAGTTCAAGTTTAGCAGAAGTAATTGACCGTATTCTTGACAAAGGGATTGTCATTGATGCATTTGCAAGAGTATCTGTCGTTGGAATTGAAATTTTAACGATCGAAGCAAGGGTCGTCATTGCCAGCGTAGACACATGGTTGCGTTATGCAGAAGCAGTGGGCCTACTACGAGATGATGTCGAAGAAAACGGTCTTGCTACTCAGCAGAATGAAAGAAGCTCCCAGTTCAGCATTTAATTGGAGTAGCAGCAAAAGAATGAAAGTGTGTTTGAAGGGGGCCAATATTGGCACCCTCCCCCTTCAACTACAGTAGGAGGCGACTATGGTAATCAAAGATATCATGAATAATGTGACGGACTTCTTCAATGAACATGTAGCTCCAGTTCACAAAATTACGTCAGTGGAATTGACAGAAGATGAAGGCTGGAAGCTTCAAGTCGAGGTAATTGAAGAAAAAGAATATATGAAGAAATATGCTAAAGACGAAATGCTTGGAACGTATGATGTTCTTCTTAATAAAGAAAAGGAAGTCACATCATTTAAACGACGGGATATCCGTTACAGAAGTGCCATCGGACAGGAAATGTAGTGGATGAGCGAGTAGGAGGGAATTGTAAGTGACGGTCTTAACAAAACGGATCAAAAAGGATAGCAGGGCATTAATACAAGACGATGAAACGAAAGAATTGCTTTCGCGCTCATTGCAATACCTTAAAGCTGGATATCCTGTACATTTTACAGGTCCTTCCGGAGCCGGCAAAACGTCTCTTGCCCTCGCACTGGCGAAGAAGAGAAAAAGACCGGTGATGCTCATGCACGGAAATCATGAACTGAATAATAAAGACTTAATCGGTGATTTCACAGGTTATACGAGTAAAAAAGTGGTCGATCAATATGTTCGATCTGTTTACAAAAAGGATGAAAGTGTCACAGAGACATGGAGAGATGGACGTTTACTGGAAGCAGTAAAGAATGGCTATACGCTTGTATACGATGAATTTACAAGATCACAGCCGACAACGAATAATATCTTCCTATCCATTTTAGAAGAAGGGATCATCCCTTTATATGGATCGAAGCTAACGGAACCTTTTATTCGCGTACACCCGGAATTTGCAATCATATTTACTAGTAATCCTGCAGAATATGCAGGGGTTTATCAAACACAGGACGCTCTCCTGGATCGGCTAATTACCATTAGCGTAGATTACAAGGGAGCAGAACAAGAGGCAATGATTGTATCGGAAAAAGCAAACTTGATTATGAGTGAAGCAAGAGCGATTACAACACTTGTCTCTACATTACGTGATCAATGTACCAACGAAATGAACGGACCGAGCTTGCGAGCTTCCTTAATGATCGCGAGGCTCGCCATTGAATCAGACATCCCCATAGACGGTAAGGATTCAGATTTTCAACGTCTATGTATTGATATAGTAGCACACAGTGTAAGTCGATGTATCGACGGAGAAAACCCACAAGAAAAAGCAGAACAATTAATTATAGATGCATGCAAAGGTATGAAGATATCTGAGGAATAAAGGAGAGTTTTCATGATGAGTAATGAAGAAATGGGAATTTATATATTTTGTGCCATCCAGACAGAAGAAGAAGATCAATTTGGTTCCATTGAAATTGAAGGCGAGGAACGCGAGACGTTCACGATCAGATATAAGGACGCCGCTATGGTAGCAGCAGAAGTACCGATGAAAATCTATCATCCTAAGAAGCAGAATTTACTCATGCACCAGGGTGCCGTATCACGGGTGATGGATCAAAAGGATACGGTCATCCCGATCAGCTTCGGGAATGTCTTTAAATCAAGGGACGATGTAGCAGCCCTTCTGGAAAACCTTTACCCCCAATTCGAAACCCTTTTCCCGGCAATCAAGGGGAAAATCGAGCTAGGCTTAAAGGTTATCGGTAAAAAGGAATGGTTGGAAGAAATGGTCAAAGAAAACCCGCAGGTAGAAAAAATGGCATCAGCCGTTAAAGGGAAATCTGAATCTGCCGCGTATTATGACCGCATTCAGCTTGGAGGAATGGCTCAGAAGCTATTTGCTTCCCTGCAAAACGAGGTTAAGCAGGAAATCTTTGCTCCCCTTGAGGAAACAGCAGTGTCAGCAAAGGCAAATGACCCTTCAAGTGAGAAAATGCTTCTCAACGCATCATTCTTAATTGATCGGGACCAGGAAGAACTGTTCGATCAAAAGGTCAATGAAGCCCATGAAAAATGGAAGGATAAGGTCGAATTTAACTACAGCGGTCCTTGGCCGGCTTACAATTTTGTCAACATACGCTTGAAGGTTGAGGAAGGCTGATGATTCATAAATTGGTGAGCGCACCAATTAATTTAGTCATTAAAGTCGGCGAAAAGATCAAAGAAGAAGCAGACAAAGAATTATACGACCTTCCTACCATTCAACAAAAATTGATTCAGCTTCAAATGATGTATGAATTAGGTGAAATTCCTGAGGAAGCATTTCAGGAAAAAGAAGATGAGCTCTTAACAAGGTATGAAATTGCGAAACAGATGGAAATGGAGCAATGGGAAGAACTAACGAAAAAGAAATAAGGGTGATCAGATGAGCGATTTACTTTATTTATACGGCTTAATCCCAACAAAAGAAGCAAACGAAAAAGCCCTTCCCTCCATGAAAGGATTCGATGGAGAAGGTGAACTATATACGATTGAAATCGGTGACGTGACAGCAATTGTCTGTGATCTGCCACCGAATGAATACTCAGAAGAAACCATTAAGGACAAAGTCGATAACGACATGGACTGGCTTCAGGAAAAGGCGTTCCATCATCATGAGACGGTATTGATGGTTTCAAAGTTGTATACCATCATTCCTCTGAAGTTCTGTACATTGTATAAGAACGAGGATAGCCTGAAGTCCACGATAGAAGGCAATCGAAACAAGCTGGAAACGACCTTTACACAGCTGGATGGGAATGAAGAGTGGAACGTCAAAATCTACTGTGACGATAAGCTGCTGAAGAAACAAGTAAGCGAAAGCAACCCGTCTATCGAAGCCAAAAGAAAAGAAATCAGTGAATTACCAAAGGGCAGGCAGTTCTTTGAAAAGAAAAAAATTGATCAGCTGATTGACCGGGAACTTGAAAACGAAAAGAATCGACTCTGTGAAGAGGTTCATGAAAAGCTGAAAGAACATTCCCTCCATGGAAATATCAAAAAAAATTGGAGTAAGGATGTCACAGGCAGACAAGAACATATGGCTTGGAATAGTGTTTTTCTCCTTCCAGTGTCCAATGTTGATGAATTTGTAGAGGAAATTAAGCAATACGAAGAAGAACTGGGACACGCCGGTTGGAAAATTGAAGCATCAGGCCCTTGGCCACCTTATCATTTTTCTAGTTTTTCTTAATCACAAAATAAGGAATGAGAAATATGACAGTCAGAGAATCGATTGAGAACAAAGATATTGCACTTATAGATATATTAGATGTCATTCTCGATAAAGGTGTGGCGATAAAGGGAGATTTGATTATATCCATTGCAGGTGTCGACCTCGTGTATCTGGACTTGCGAGTGCTGATTTCTTCAGTAGAGACATTGGTTCAACACAAGCAAGGAACGCGTAAAACGGTAACGTCCGATCAATTCGATAAAGAAAGGGAGGGATTGATTCATGCCACAGGCCAGCGGGACAAATGGGCGAATTAATTTCGACCCGGAAAAAGCAGAACAAGGCTTAGCGCAACTTGTATTGACCGTAGTAGAACTATTAAGGCAAATCGTCGAAAGACATGCCATGCGGCGTGTTGAAGGCGGTACTTTAACGGATGAACAAGTGGAGAATCTGGGCATTGCCCTTATGAACTTGGAAGAAAAAATGGAAGAGTTAAAAGAGGTATTTGGTCTTGATGCAGAAGACTTGAATATAGATCTTGGCCCTTTAGGGAGCTTAATGTAATTCCGGTTAGGGAGGTTACACGATGGGTATGGAGCATCCGGTACAATCCAACACAATTGTGGATGTATTAGAAAAGATATTAGATAAGGGCGTTGTCGTAGCAGGAGATATTACGGTGGGAATTGCCGATGTCGAGCTGCTTACGATTAAAATCCGCTTAATCGTTGCTTCTGTAGATAAAGCGAAAGAAATTGGCATGGACTGGTGGGAAAATGATCCCTATTTAAGTTCCAAAGCCGCAGATAACAACACGAAAGTACTTGAAGAGGAAAATAAGAAATTACAGGAACGATTGGAATCACTTGAAAAGAAACTGGATACGAACCGTCTTAACCAGGCGGAAACAAACTAATTGGAGGTTTTACCGATGGCAGAAAAAAATACGCAAAACACGACAGTTGAGAATCAAGGACCAGAAAAGAATTCAACAAACGAGAACAAAACAAGAAGAAGCGGCCCTATTAAGAGAACTGTAGCTGGAAGTTTGTTAGGAGCAACTGTAGGATATCTGGCAACACCTGAAAATGGAAAAAAACTTTTAGATCGTATTGATCAAGAGAAATTAAAAAGCAAAAGCCTGGACTTCGGAAAAGCAGCAAAAGAAAGATCCAGAAAAGCTGCTGTGTCACTGAAATCATCAACAGCCAACCTGTTTAAGCGTGATAAAGATGAGGAAGCTTCTGAAGACACGGAAACGGCCGTAAATTCAACTGAAACGAACAGCTCGGAAGAAGAGTCGAACCAGGACTATGATGCCCTTAAACAGGAAAATGAAGAACTACAGACCCGCTTACAGCAATTAGAAGAGAAAATGAATCAAATTGCTGCGACTCGTGAAGATGAAAGCGATGAAGAGGAAGACGAGGATGAAGAAGAAAAAGAAGAAACTTCTTCAAGTAAGAAAGCTTCTAAAAAGTCTAAAGAAGAAGCGACAGATGAAGAGAGTGACGATGAAGAAGACGAAGACACGAATGAAGATGAAAACGAAGAAGACGAAGATGATAGCGATGATGAGGAAGAAGCCTCAAGCAAGAAGAAATCAAACGGTAAGTCAGGTTCAAAGGGTAAGAAGCGTTCTACCCGCAAGTCTGCTGCCAAAAGTAAAAAAGCTGCTAAAAAAGATGATGATAAAGATGAAGATCAAGAAGAAGACGACACAACACTCTCTACCGAAGATGATACAGTAGCTTAACAAAAAGGAGATGTGAAAATGAGTTTAGAATCAGGTACAGGGAAGGATAGCATCTTAGAATTTTTTGTACAAGCATCAAACAAGCATGACTTTTCATTAGACATCACGTTAAACGTCAATGGAGCCGTCATAACTGGTACACTCGTTTCCGCAAAGGAATACTTCGACTCATTAAGTGAAACCTTTGAGGATGGCAGTGAAGTGGCTCAGAAGCTGAGTGAGGAGCTTGCAAAGGCCGGGGAGTCCGTTGATGAAAACCAAAGCACTGAAGCCCATTTTATTCACTTGAAGAACACAAAGGTATACTGTGGCGACAGCAAGCCTACCCCTTCAAAAGGGAAAATTATGTGGCGTGGGAAAATAAGTGAGGTAGACGGATTTTTCTTAGGGAAGATTTCAGAGTCGAAGAGTAGTAAGTAATAGGTAAAAAAAGCAAATGGCTTAACCGTCATTTGCTTTTTTTACACCAAGATTAGTTTATGGCAGGCTGGGGTGGTTCCAGTTCTATGGGGAATCATCAGGCAGAGTATAGCTTGTATGACAGTTTATTACCCCCATTATTTCCCGGGAGAAGTAATTAGATAAATATCCATGTATTCAAAACGCTCTTTTCGTAAAGAGTGTTGTTTTTAACATAAGTTCTGCAAGGCTCTGTCAATTAGTGTGTGCTGGATGGTGAGGGGAACTGCTCCGCTTGCAGCTAGCGTTCGGCCGAGCCTCCTCAGCTTAGCCGAACGGGGTCTCGGCACGCCCGTACTTCCGCAGGAGTCTGCGCAGTTCCCCTCACCATCTTTAATAGGATCTTTGTGACAGAGCTTCAAGGTGTACCAGAAAACAAAATAACTAGAAAAAATAATTCTGCTTCATTAAGACAATGAATCTCTACTTACCTTAAAAGAGATTGTTTGCTAAAAAGCTTGTTTAAATTGTTTTCGATTAAGGATTCATGCTCAGAAAGTTGATTGGAGCGGAAGGATGATCGACTCCTGCGGGAATAGCTGGACAGGTGAGACCCCGCAGGCGCAGCCGAGGAGGCTCACCGCCAGCCCCGCGGAAAGCGAGCATCCTGTAGTGGAAATCAACTATTACTTTCTTATCTACAATAGCAACAAACTTTACGAAAAGAGCCTTTCAAAAAGAGGTTTTTACCTTTTGAAAAACGGGTAAACAATCTATAACAAAGGAGGTTACCTGCATGAAACGTTTAATTGGAAGACTGATCAAATGGGGACCTATTATTTACCCGTTTTATAAGAAATATCGAAATAAAAGAAGACATAAAAAATCTATGACGTATTAAGAGGGCAGCCATCATTGGCTGTTTTTTTTTTATATTTTTTTGGGCAAATGAAAAACCCCTGGAATCCAGGGGTTTCAGTGTTTTTAATGAGAAGTCTTTCTCATTCCTCTTAACAGCAAGCTTAACAGGAACACAAAGATGATAGCTCCAAGTAAGGCTGGAATGATAGCGATTCCTGCAAGTGATGGTCCGAAGCTTCCTAGAAGTTCTCCGCCGATCCAAGCACCGATAATACCTGCGATGATGTTTCCAATGATTCCACCAGGAACGTTTTTACCTAATATAAGTCCAGCTAACCAACCGATGATTCCACCAACGATTAAATACAAAATAATACCCATTTTTCAAACCTCCATGTAATGTTTTTTTGTGATGTGTTGTTACTGATTTAATTCCCTTTTATTGAGGAATTAAAACCTAATAGGTCGTCACTTGGAAGATTTTTTGCAGGATATACATGACATATTTAAAGGCAGGCAGTTTATCCTGATATTTCTCATATTTAACTGTGTAGGTACCATCTTCGTTGTTCCAGATCCGGTTAAAATACTGATCAATATTGGACATGGTTTTGCTATCAGTCGGGGCCACGATCTTTATGTTTTCTTCTAAGTTATAATCATCTAAGTTTCTCGATGTGTAATTACTGGATCCTCCGATGACGGTACTCTCTTTTTTCCCTTTTATATAAATGAACTTAGTATGGTATTGTTCTTTATTGGTGTTGTACCAGCGAATCGTAATATGGTCATTGTCCAGGTTGTGCAGCTCTGATGCGATTGGCAGGTTGGGTAACCCGATCTTTTCCTGACCGAAGGCATTCTGATTGGGGTCGAGTACCAATCGTACCTCTACTTCACGATCAGCAGCATCCCCTATGGCATCGATAATGTCCCGATCTGCGAGATAGAACATCCCGATCCAGACTTCATCCCCTTTATTTGCTTTATTCATAGCTTTTACGACACTTGTTTGAACTTTCTTTTCAGTAAGGATCTGTGCTTTCACGGAGGCCTCTGCAGGGGAAAGCTTTTTAATAGACTGATCTAAGTCTTCCTCGGTAGGAAATGCCTCTACATTCCCTCCTGAAAATGCAGCCACTGCCTTTTCGGCTTTCACCATTTCCTTAAGAATTGCCCCTTTGACTTTGAACCCTATATTTGAGTGAAAACCGCTGGCATCATGGGGGTTGGCGGAAAGAATAAGTCCCGCGTTCTCTGTAATGACGACCTTTCTGTGATTCGCTTTAATATTCAACAGTTTCAAGTAAGACCTCATGGTTACCTTAGGTGCAGAAGGTGCCATGGGGTTTGGAAGCCAACCATAGCCATCCTGACCGAACCAGCCTAGAGCGGTCCTCCATACCCCTGAGTATAAGATATTGGGATCTCTGAGGCGGTTTAAATCGGTATAAATAACCTCAGCCCCAAGGTCTTCTAAAGGTTCCAATTGTTTAGCGGAATGGGAACCATAGGTGGTGTTGACAACATCACTGATGAAGACCACCTTTAGATCAGGGTTCTTTTTCATCTGTTTTTGAATCGTTTTCGATAATTTTTCACTGATCCTGGGGTAATCGCGATCACCCTTTGTATATCCATTTACTAAAAATAAGTCCAAAATAAGAAAATCTTCTGCTTCTTCAATGGTTTGATACACTTCATCAAAGATTGAATGATCATAGAGTTCTTTTCCATCCTTCTGGTACGTAAGGTCGTATAAGAACTCCACATCCTTTTCAGGTATGGTATAAGTATTGCCGGCATAGGATACTCCCGGAGGTAAAGGCTTTACCCGGTGGTAAAACATGACGACTGTAAGGATCAATATGATGACGCCCCCGATCCACCAGCTTTTCTTCTTATACCACTTTTTCTTTGTTTTCAATTGAATTCCCCTGTTCTACTGTTTTTTTCTTACTATACCCTTAATGGTAGCGGAGGAATCCACACAGGATAAGAACTTCACTATTTTTTAGAAAAATCCGGTCCAGGGAGATATTCAGCCTGGACCGGATTTTAATGTTGGTTGATTCTTTGGAGGTATAAATACAATAGAAAAAGGGATAACGTCATTAACCCGATCAGAACAAGGAATGTATTCTGAAAGGAATTTACCGGGAATTCTACTCCGCCCATCTCGACAATGATTCCTCCCAGAACAGAACCAGAGGCACTGCCTACGAAATGGGTAAGCTGTTTCATGCCGATTCCTGAAGCAATCAGCTCCTTACTCATGACCCGGGATACTTCGTTGGTCGAGCTTGACGAAAGACTTGAAAAGCCAAAGCTTGTAAACATATAAGCCAGCATAATCATGTATTCACTGTGTGGGGATAAGAAATAAAAGATGACGGTTGAAATGATCAGAAGGATATGAGCAAGGAACATCACCCTCAAATTACCATACCGATCAATCAGTCTTCCGACATAAATAGCTGCCACTGCCGACAGCATCGCCCCCGGAAAGATAATGAATCCGACGGCTGTCGGGTTTTTACCAAATACATGCTGAAGCATAAGAGGCATGACGATTAGAATCGCAAAGTGAGTGGCGAAACCCAGGAAACTCATATATAAAATCTGACGGTATCCTTTGTCCCGTATCAAACTGGGTTGAATAAAAGGTAGTTCGATTTTATGGATCCTAATCCACAGTCCTCCAAAGAACACTACGGCACCTGCGAAATAATACCAGTGGAAAGTTGAAATGAACAGCAGAAAGAATGTAATTCCTACTCCGGTCAAAAGGCCTCCCCATACATCAAAATACCCTTTCCTGGTCGTCTCATCCGGCAAGAAGCGGTATAGTACAGGTATCATTCCAAGGACACATAACGTGATTAAAAATAAATAGTTCCAACTTAAATAATCGGTAATCACTCCCCCTACGACGGGCCCTAATCCAAAGCCCAGGGAAGAAGCCGAGGCAATCATCGCTAATGCCCGACCGCGTCTTGCCATCGGGACAAAACGTCCGGCAAACACCATGGATAACCCGGGAATGGCAGCAGCACCTGCCGCTTGGAATAAACGGGAGAGCAATAGCCAGGTAAAGCTATGAGCAAAGAAGCCTACGAACGATGCCAGCCCGAAAATGGAGATGCCCAGGATAAGCAGCCTCCTGATCGGAATGTAGTCTGCCAGGCGCGTATACGTAATGGTGCAAATGGCGAGTACGATGGAATAACCCGATACAATCCAGGCTCCTTCAGAAGGGGCTAAAGAGAAATCCTTCAAGACATTGGGGAGTGCTACATTAAACATGGTGGTATTCATGACAACCAGCCAGACGGTTAAACTCAAGAAAAGGATTGTTTTAGTATAGGAAGGAGATGCCTGTGCATGTGGTTCTGCAGTCATCAATGACCACCTCCATTAGATGTTTAGATACTCGAAGTAATATATCATAAAAAGCGTGGATGTGAAATGAATTCGCTTAGGTGTGAAAAAGTTTAATTAATATAGAATGGTCTATTATATAAGAAGAATGAAAGAGGAGGTTACGTATGTCAAATCTCAATATAAAGGCTTTTGTGTTCGATGCGTATGGAACACTTTTCGACGTTCATTCCGTCATTGAAAAGTGCAATGAACTCTTTCCTGATAAAGGGGAGGAAATCAGCCAGGTGTGGCGCAAGAAGCAGCTTGAATATAGTTTTTTACGTCAATTAATGGGTACGTATACGACTTTTTTTACAATAACGAAAGATGCTCTCCATTATGCGGCTAAGCAAGCAGGAGTTGACCTTACTGAAGGAAAAGAGAAGGAATTGCTGGAGGCTTACCTGGAATTAGACCATTATGAAGAAGTAGGGAGTGTATTGCAAGAACTGACACCCTATCAAAAAGCCATTTTTTCCAATGGTTCCCTGGATATGCTTTCACCTCTGGTGGAGCAATCTCCCTTTGGGCATTTACTGGATGAGGTTTTGACAGTTGATGAAGTGAAGCAGTTTAAGCCGACCCCGATGTCTTACCAGCTTGTTCTTGAAAAGCTCGGGGTCAGGAGAGAAGAAGTACTGTTTATGTCTTCCAACCCATGGGACATTGCAGGAGCGGCGAACTTTGGATTCTATACGGCATGGATCAATCGTCAGGAAAAAGTGATGGATGAATTAGGGGTAAGACCTCATTTTGAATACAAGGATTTAAATGGGATCCTGGAGCATATGAGTTAATGAAAAGGGACTGTTCTTCTTACGAATAGCGTATCGTAGGAAAAATCAGTCCCTTTATATTTGGCTGTATCAGTGCAAATGCAGGGACTTCATGATCCTCCCTCAGAACATGCTTCACTACTTCTTTTCCTGTTCCACTTGCCGCTCCAAATACGATCAATTTCAAGAATCTTCCCCTCCCTTTCTCTTACTATTCATTGTATAGTACAGATAGATCAATAGACTATAATGTATAGGTAATAGATAACTAGTTTAAGATTCTTGTAGGGAAATCGACTATGTTTATCGAAATTTACTGCATGAAGGAGGATGAACATGACTGAAAAGTTGATTCCTGTATCTGGCGTAGAAGTAGACTCTAAAACGAAATGCAAACATTACCGAAGCCCAAAAGATATCATCGCAATTAAATTTAAGTGCTGTAATACCTATTATCCTTGTTATAAATGTCATGACGATATCGCAGATCATGACCCTATCATATGGTCAAAGAACGAGTGGAATACGAAAGCGGTTCTTTGTGGAGAATGTAAGAACGAGTTAACCATTTTACAATATATGAATTGCCAATCGGTCTGTCCTCATTGTCGAGCCTCCTTCAACCCTGGATGTCAGAATCATTATCATCTTTACTTTGAGGGATGAATTTTTGGTGAAAAACCTATAACCGATGAGTGTTTCACGTGAAACGAAAGAGGTGATGAAATGGAACATGCGACGTTTGCAGGGGGCTGTTTCTGGTGTATGGTCGAGCCTTTTGATGAGCAGGAAGGAATTGAGCGTATCGTCTCCGGCTATACAGGAGGTAAATCCGCAAATCCAACATATAAAGAAGTGACCTCCGGGGAAACAGGACACTATGAAGCGGTACAAATCACGTTTGATCCTAATCAGTACCCTTATGAGAAACTGCTGGATCTATACTGGAAGCAAATTGATCCGACTGATTCAGGGGGACAGTTTAATGATCGGGGGGACTCCTATCGTACAGCCATTTTTTATCATAACGATAATCAAAAAAAGCTTGCTGAAGATTCAAAACGAAAATTGGAGCAGAGTGGTATTTTTTCAAAGCCTGTTGTGACAAAGATTCTTCCAGCAAGGGAGTTTTATCCTGCTGAAGAATATCATCAGGATTTCTATAAGGAAAATGCTTTTCGATATGCTCTATATAAGCGTGGATCCGGGCGGGAAGATTTTTTGAAAAAGTATTGGCCAAAAGATCGAGCCTATTTAAAGGAACAGCTAACAGAAATGCAATACTTTGTTACCCAGGAAAATGGAACAGAGCCACCTTACGAAAACGAGTATTGGGATAACAAGGAAGAAGGTTTATACGTTGATGTCGTTTCGGGTGAACCTTTATTCACTTCCAAAGATCAGTATGATAGTGGGTGCGGCTGGCCAAGTTTTACCAAGCCTGTCATGGATGCAAGCGTCAAAGAACAATATGACGTATCGCATCGTTCGACCCGGATAGAAATAAGAAGCAGGGAAGCGGATTCTCATCTCGGGCATGTGTTCAATGACGGACCTGGTCCTAAGGGTCTTCGGTATTGCATCAATTCTGCTTCTTTACGATTTATTCCCAAGGATAAGTTAGAAGAAGAAGGGTACGAAGATTTTTTAATTTTGTTTAAAGGCAGATAAAAAGACATGGCAGCATAGGAGCCGCCATGTCTTTTTATCTTTCTATCTTTTCTTCAACTTTCTCCCAAAGATTTTCAATTCCTTGTACACGCTTAATAGACGTTATGGTTCCTTGGTGTAAGCCTTCATGCCAGTTTGCAAAGGAAAGAACTTCCCCTAAAGTGGTAAACGTAGTATGTTCACCAAGGACAAACGGCTTCTCTCCTGTTTCATCCAAGCGACCGGAGAACGCTTCTTTCATCCTTTGCGGCTGTGCCTCCAGTTTCTCACGAAGTTCCTTCAGTGTAGGAGGAGTGAGCGCATTCCAGGTGTCAGGGCACGTATTAAAGCCAAATAGCTCCCCGTATTCAGGTGGAAGTGCTTTACGGTCGTTTTCCCCTACAAAGGAGAATAACAGGTTTTCCTGAGACAGTAGGATATGTCCTAAATTCCATCGGATTGAATTTCTGAATCCGGGAGGCATTTCATCCGCCTGCTGTTCTGTTGTCGCATCGAGAGCAGCCAATGTGCGAAGTCGGATGAATTCCATTTGTTGAAATAACATTTGTTCTTGCATGAGCGATTCCCCCTAATCAATTTCTCTATAACGTATTCGAGGTTGGGAGTGAGATTCCTCTACGAAAAGATGAACTGATTATCAGGAAGAATAAAAAAAGAATAACCTGACGCAGTGTTACTGCCGGTTATTCTTCATTAAGACTGCTAGTCGTTACTAGTCTTGTGGTCGATTTTTCTTTGTATTCGCTTGCCCGGTTGTAAACTCCACTAATTCAGAACTTGTTCGATTCCCTCTTTTAGCATTCGTATTACTCTGGGCATTACGGTTACCTTGTTTTGTACGTCCCATTCAGAATCCCTCCCGTAGATAGTAGCTCAAGCATTAATAGTGTGAGGCATTATCCAGGAAATATTCTTCTAAGGGATACGACAAAATATGTCAAATACCTTGGGGATTCGGTTTATTTCCCAGGCTATATTCGACAAATAGCGGGAGCCATCGGATTGCCGATTCTTTTTCCAGAGGTCCGTCCCCTAATCGTTCACTTCAAATTTGGCGAGAGGTTTCTTGGCAGGACCTTCAATCACTTCACCATCAATGGAGAAGCGGGATCCGTGACAAGGGCAGTCCCATGTGTGGTCTCCGTGGTTCCATTCAGTTTCACAGCCGAGGTGGGTACAGGTGGTGTCTACGACGTGGAGCTTTCCTGTTTCATCCCGGTATCCTCCACAGCGTCGTCCATTGAGGTTCACGACATCGCCTTCACCTTTTTGGAGTTCCTGTGGTTTTTTAGTTGGTATTTGCAGTTTTCCTTTAATGAGCTGTCCAGCCACATTTATATTCTCTTTAAAGAATTGCTTGATGCTGGGATCTGCAACAAATCGAGAAGGCGTGTACACATCTGCATATATGTGATGATTTCCTAAAATCTGTTCGGAAAGAATCTGACCGGCCAGAGTACCGGAAGTCATGCCCCATTTATTAAAACCGGTCGCTACCAAAATAGCAGGGTGCTTTTCCGTTAATTTCCCGATGTAGGGTACTTTGTCTAATGTGATCAGGTCCTGGGCAGACCATCTATATCGGACTTCTTCAATCCCGACGACTTCTTCCCCGAAATCCTGTAATGCCTCATAGTGATCCATCGTATCTTTTCCTTGCCCGGTTTTATGTTTATCTCCACCGATTAAAATGAGTTTTTCTCCATTTTCATCGTCTTCATAACGGAGGGAGCGGGTAGGATCTTCTGCACTTAAGTACATGCCCCCCGGATAGTCCTTTTTCGCTTTCACTCCAAGGATGTACGAGCGTTCGGCATACATTTTTGTAAAATAAAAGCCCATACCATCATAAAAAGGAAAGTGAGAGCAGATGACAACATGCTCGCTATCCAGATGATATCCGTCTGCAGTCACAACTTGAGTGGAGTCTCCTTCGTTAATGGTTTTAGCCGCAGTTCCTTCAAATATTTGACCGCCAAGACCGGTATAAGAATCAACCAAGGCTTTAAGATATTTTAAAGGGTGAAACTGTGCTTGATCTTTCATCACGACTGCGTTTTTAATAGTTAAATCAATGGGAAGCTTTTCGACAAGCTCTCCATTGATTTCTAATTTTTGATACGCCTCATATTCCTTCTGGATTTTCTGAGAATATTGATCTGAAGTCGCGTAAACATACGAGTCCTCTTCTGTAAAATGACAATCTATCTTTTCATTGGATATCGTGTCTTTAATAAACTGAAGAGCTTTCGTCTGCGACAAATAATATTTCTTTGCAAACTCTTCTCCGAAATGCTGGATGAGCTCATCATAAATCAATCCGTGTTGAGCGGAAATCTTAGCGGTTGTATGCCCCGTTGTTCCATTCAATAAGTGGTTAGCCTCAATCAGCGCAACCTTTTTTCCGCCTTTAGCTAACAGATAGGCAGTGGTGATGCCTGCTATCCCGCCGCCAACAACGGTTACGTCCACTTTTATGTTACTATCAAGCTTTTTAAATGAGGGGAGTTTAGCCGTTTCCCTCCAATAGGGCTCCGGTGTTTTGGAAAAAGCATTTTGGTGTTGTGTGTCCATATGAACGCTCCTTTATCTTTCTATTCCTTACCATTCTTTCCTGAAATGTAGAAAAAATAAGTCTGAAATAGGAAAAAAGAGACTGACTCCATAGACGAGTCAGTCTCCTAAAGGATATTTATTATGAATGTTCAAGAACAGATCCATATTTCTCAGCAGAATCAACGGTCTGTTTTAGTAGCATGGAGATGGTCACAGGGCCAACTCCACCCGGTACTGGAGTAATCGCGCTCGCTTTTTCATAGCACGCCTCATAATCGATGTCTCCTACGTTTCCTTTGTTATAGCCTGCATCAAGTACGACAGCACCTTCTTTTAACCAATCTCCTTGTATGAAGTTCGGCTTTCCGACTGCTGCCACCACGATATCTGCAGTAGAGAGGATGTCAGGCAGGTTCTCTGTATAAGAATGACAGGTCGTCACCGTTGCGTTTCGATTCAACAGCATCATGGACACAGGCTTTCCTAGAATCGGACTTCTTCCTACAACGACAGCGTGTTTTCCTTCAAGGGACACACCGTAGTAATCGATGATGCTCATGATGGCTGCAGGTGTGCAGGACGGATATTCACCAAACCCTAATGAATTTTGACCGAACCCGAGGCTCGTGACTCCATCAACGTCTTTATCAATGGAGATCGCTTCAAAGGCAGCACGCTCATCAATATGGGGAGGAACAGGATGCTGCAAGAGAATCCCATGAACGGAAGAATCTTGATTAAGCTCCTGGATGACGTCCAACAGTTCATTCGTTGAGGTTTCCTTAGGAAGATGAATCCTTCTTGATTCCATCCCGATCTTCGCGCAGGCATTACCCTTCATCTTCACATAGGTAGCTGAAGATGGGTCGTCTCCCACGAGCACCGTAGCAAGACAAGGGGTAATACCCTTCTCTTTTAATTCAGCGACTCTCGACTTTAGGCTTTCTTTTACCTCAGATGCAACAAGTTTCCCGTCTAATACTAGTGGTTCCACTGCAATCCCTCCTGATTATAGTAAAAGAAGACAAGGGTATCCCCTTGCCTTCTGCCCAGGCGAACGGCTATTGGCTCATGATTTATAAGATTCGCAGCTCCCTTGTGGTTGATTCCACATTTTCGCCAGTCACTGCTCTATTTATTTTCAATTTTATTATAACACGAATATAAATTATATATCTAGTGTTAATGTTCGTGTTTTTGTGAACCTACATCAAAAGGCTGATAGTCTGCTACATCTAATTTTCTATTCTTTCCGGCCCCATTTAGACGATTTGTTGAAGGGGGATTTTTCATAAACTGTTAGTAATAAGAGAAGAGAAAGGGGAAATAAAGATGTTGAATAATAAAGTAGTCATGATAACAGGAGGTTCAAAAGGGTTGGGAAGGGCCCTTGCCGTACAATGTGCGAAGGAAGGGGCAAAGCTTGCGATTTGTGCACGAACAGGTGGACCCCTTCTGGAGGTTGAGAAAGAATTGAAGGCGTTGGGGGCAGAGGTGGTTGCGTTAAAAGCCGATGTTTCTGATTCCCGGGATGTAGACCGTTTTGTTTCTGTAACGGAGGAAGTGTTGGGGGGAGTCGATGTTCTTTTTAACAATGCATCCGTCTTTGGACCTGGTCCACGCCTTCTGGCTGATTACCCTGAAGAAGAATTTCTTGAGGTGCTGAAAATCAATGCATTGAACCCATTTTTAGTAACGAAAAGAGTCCTTCCCGGAATGATCAGCCGGGGGAAAGGCTCCATCATTAACTTAACGTCAGAAGCGGGTAAAACGGGCTTTGCTGAGTGGGGAGCATACGGAATTTCAAAGTTTGCCGTCGAAGGATTGACTCAAACATGGGCCGACGAGCTAAGTGATACAGGGGTAAGGGTGAATATGGTCGATCCGGGGGAAATGGCTACGGATATGCACGACAAGGCTGTCCCCGAATGTGATTACCCACTTGCGGGTCCCCATGATCATCTAGACGTCTTTTTGTATCTGGCTTCCGACGCTTCAGAAAACGAGATTGGGAATCGATTTGAAGCACAGGAATTTCAGTGGAATCGAGGCGGGGAGAATGAATGAACTGGCTAAGACCTTTGATATTCCTTTTCATTTAAACGCTTCTACCCCCATTGAGTTATTAGGATTCGAGAGGGACGAAGTAAAACTGATGGTGTTGAACCGGGAGACCGGGCAATGTGATCATACCCAATTCAAGCAGCTACCCGAGTTTTTAAATAAGGGTGACGTACTTGTTTTAAACAACAGCCGCACCATTCCCGCATCTCTCAAAGGGAAGCAAGGAAACAGGCATCTCGAAGTTCGTTTATCCAGAAAAGTAGATGATGACTGTTGGGATGCGCTTATCATAGGAGACTTCTATCAAGCGGGGGAACCGATATGTTTTTCAGAGGGAGTCCGGGCCGACATGGTGGGTGAAGGAAGTGAAAAACCACTGGTGCAATTGAAAGTCAACAGGAGTGGTGTTGAGCTTTTTGATTTTATTTACAGAAACGGAGAGCCGATCCGTTACGAATATATTGATTCTCCCTGGCCACTTGATTGCTATCAAACCGTATATGGATCAGTACCGGGGTCTGTGGAAATGACATCTGCCGGAAGGGCCTTCTCTTGGAAGTTGATACAATCCTTGAAGCAGAAAGGGATTGAAATCGCGTTCATACAGCTTCACGCAGGTTTGAGTTATTACGGAGATGATCGCTGGCCGACACCTAAAAGTCATCCAGAAGAATACCATGTAGGTTCAGGGACAGTGGACAAAATCCTCGAGGCAAAGAATAACGGGAAGCGGGTCATTGCAGTGGGCACTACAGTCGTTCGTGCCCTTGAGACCATCATGACGCAATATGGACATCTAAAGCCTTCTGAAGGGATAACCAACTTATATATATCGGGGGATACGCCTCTTCAACTCGTAGATGGTCTCATTACGGGACTGCATGAACCTGAAGCGAGTCACCTGGATCTCCTAAAGGCTTTCATTTCAGAGAGGAACTTAATGAACGCTTATCAAACTGCTCTGTTAAAAAACTATAAATGGCATGAGTTTGGCGATATGAATGTAATTTTGTAAGGAGAATGGATATGAGACTTCATCATATTGGGATGAATGTAAAGAGTTTAGTGCGGTCGAAGGAATTCTATCAATCTTATTTTGGGTTTGATGAGGAAACGTATTTCGAATGGGGTAGTGAGAAAATAGTATTTATGAAAAAGAACGATTGTCGATTGGAGCTCATCGAAGAGCCTGGGGAGGATAACGGCTCAAAGAGGATATTTCTTCATTTAGCCTTGAGAATCACTGATCTGGAAACGGAGATGGGTCTATTAAAGGAGAAAGGGTTAGTACCTGTTGAGGGCCCTGTTGTTCTTGAAAATGGTTGGAAAGTAGCCTTTTTCTTTGGACCTGACGGGGAAATCGTTGAGTTGGTTGAAGGGCAGAGGAACTTCTTTTATGAGCTGAGCTGATTTCAAAGTGTCCTCTGCTTTTTTTCGAGGCGCAACTTAGTGAATCCAGCCGAAATGGGCGATAATCCAGCCGTTTTTCGTGAAAATTCGGCGGGAATTGTCATAAACCAGCCGTTTTCAGTGATAATCCGGCTGTTTAACAAAAAATGTAAAAACAAGGTGACGCGATACGGAATTTCCAACAGTGAATTATCCCTACCAACCCCATAGGTTTTATGAAATTTTTTTGTTTAGTATTCTGTGATACATTTATCCGGGTATTAAATGAAATGACTATGGTGTAGGAAGGGATTTTCATGAATAGAGAATTAGTTTTACGTTGGTCGTTCTTCTTTACAGGCCTCCTTGTACTTGCGTTTGGCATAAGCTTGACGATCAAAGGCAAAGACCTTGGAATCGGACCTTGGGATGTGTTTCATTATGGGTTATTCAAGCAGCTCGGACTGACGATTGGTACATGGTCGATTATTGCGGGCTTTGTCATCTTGTTCGTGACGGGAATTGGAACGAAGTCATTCCCTAAAGTCGGTGCTTTTATTAATATGCTGTTAATCGGTATTTTCATAGATTTATTTAATTATGTGCTTCCTGATCCCCATTCGTTATTGGCACAGTCGATAGTATTTGCGATTGGGATTTTGGTGATCGCATACGGTATCGGTCTGTATGTGTCGGCTGACCTGGGGGCAGGACCCCGTGACAGCCTGATGCTGCTCGTAGTAGAAAAGACCGGCTGGAAGGTTCAGTGGGTGCGGAATGGAATGGAGATCATTGTGTTCTTCTTCGGCTGGCTACTTGGTGGTCCTGTCGGAATTGGGACGGTCATCATCGCACTGGGACTCGGTTCCATCGTCGGATTTTCATTACCTCAAAGTAAAAAGCTTCTTCACTTTTTCCTTATGAGACAAATGACAAAAAGAGACAATCCTTTAGCAAGCTAAAGGATTGTCTCTTTATTGGTTTAAAAAAGGTATTTCACCCGATGGTAAAGAAGTATGAAGAGAGTTCCGGAAGATGGGAGATGTTTTGGTTGATGAATATACCTGATGATCAATTTAGTGAAAAGAAAACAGTAAAAGATTGAGGGAGCTGGTAGACTACTGCTACCTCTGCCAGAAGCCGCTATATTGTTTAGACGGTTTCTTTAACGGTGTGCAAAAGGAGAATGGAAAAAGCAGTTGTTTTGAATGCGAAGAACGAAATCAAAAAGGGGAGAAAAAAGATGGGACATGAGTATTCAGATAAAATCATCACTCTATTAAAAAAGCATCAAAATAGTGAAAATAGAGAAGCCATGGAAGCATATATGAGAAATCAATTTCAGTTCTTTGGTATCAGGACCCCGGAGCGTACTGCTTTACTAAGAGACTTTCTGAAGGAAAATGGTAAACCACCGGTTGAAGAATTGCCTGACATTGTTCGTTCCCTTTGGTCTGAACCGCAAAGGGAGTGTCAGTATTTCGCTCTTTCCCTTCTGGATAAACAATCCAAGCATTTAACGAAAGAGCACCTGCCACTTTTAGAAGAATTGATAACAGATAAATCCTGGTGGGATACGATTGATCACATTGCTCCCAATCACGTAGGGAAAATCTATCAAACAGAAGAAGATGACGCATACTTAGAGAAATGGATTCATTCGGATCATATGTGGTTGAAACGGATATCCATTTTGCATCAATTGAAGTACAAAGAAAAAACAGATCAGGACCGCCTGTTCAGATACATATTACTGCATAATGAATCAAAGGAATTTTTTATTCAGAAGGCAATCGGCTGGGCGCTCCGGGAGTATTCAAAAACGGACCCGGAAGCGGTACAGCAATTCATCGAATCAGAAAATCTGGCACCTTTAAGTAAGCGGGAAGGAATGAAACATATCCATAGAAGAGCAAACGAAGGGAAAACCGTTGGAAAGTAGTGAATATATTAAGCATCTCTACATGACACTCATCTAAATTAAGTAAGGGGGATTCCTATTTTAAAATTAGGTATTCACCCCGTCTTCAATCTAGTATAAAGTAAGGACAGATATATGTGAGAGGGGTATTAGGATATGAATTGGAATGATTGCATCGAGAGAACAAACACTCACTCTGTGAAATGGTCGTTTCCTGCCGAGGATGTAATTCCTATGTGCATTGCAGACATGGACTTTCAAGTGTCTCCTGCCATTGTCGAAGCCATGAATCGCAAGGCTCAGCATGGCATATACGGCTATACGACATTTAGCGATCGATACTTCGAGTCTGTCATTTCATGGTGGAAGAGACGCTTCCATATGGAAATAGAGAAAGAGTGGATCAGCTTTAGCCCAGGAATTATTCCGGGTATCAATGTATTGTTGTCCGTGTTAACGGAGCCTGGGGACGGTGTAATCATTCAAGATCCCGTTTATTATCCTTTTTACAGTACGATTGAGAACCATGGTTGCTCGGTAATGAAAAATACGTTGCTTTATGAGGATGGAGTATACTCGATTGATTTTGACGATTTAGAGGAGAAGGCTCGTCATCCCGGAACGAAGCTTCTGATTCTTTGCAGTCCTCATAATCCTGTTGGACGGGTATGGACGGAAGAGGAGTTAAGGAGAATCGGTTCGATCGCTAAACAGCATGACCTATGGATCATTTCAGATGAAATGCATGGAGACCTGGTGTACAAAGGATATGAACACGTTCCTCTGTTTAAAGGGGATGACAGCTTGATAGAGCGCAGTATTCTATGTGCGGCTCCAAGCAAAACCTTTAATATTGCGGGACTTCAAACCTCCATCCTTCTCATACCGAACAAAGACCTGAGAGATAAGTATAATGAAAAGCTTACGGGCTATGGGCTGATGAGACCGAATGTGTTTGGGATTGAAGGAACGATTGCGGCTTATGAGGAAGGTGAACCCTGGCTCAATGAGCTATTGATGGTGCTTGAAGAGAACAAACAGTATGTACTGAATTATTTAGAGCAACACCTTCCAGAGCTGAAAGGCATTACCCCGCAGGCTACTCACCTCATATGGATGGATTGCACGGAATTAGGCATGACAGGTGAAGAGTTGTGTACGTTTTTCTTAGATAAAGCCAAAGTGAAATTTGATGAAGGCTTTAAATTTGGTCAGAGCGGGCACACCTTTGTCAGAATGAATATTGCCTGTCCGAAAGAGCGGATCGATTTGGCACTAAGAAGAATCCACGAGGCGATTCTCGACTATAGGGTGAATCGGAAAGTTGTAAAATAACAAGACTAAGGATGAACAGAAGTGATATCTTTTGTTCATCCTTTACGTTTATTTTTAAGATCTTTATAGGTTGATTTTTCAGCCATCAATAAAAAAGTCTGAAGTATTTTTAGTATTACGGGAACACTAAATGATAGGATGAATTCAAAGATAATTTTTGTCCATCACAAAAAAACATGTTAAACTAAGAATCAGAATAATCATTAGCAACCATAAAGAGTCAACTGATAAATAGTGTGTTTTTGGAGTGGACATTTGTTTTTAAAACGCTTACATAACAGGAGGATACGTATATGACTAGTAAAACATTAGATCATTTTTTACAGGAAAATCTTGAAGACCTAAAATCACGCGGTTTATATAATGAGATCGATCCATTACAAGGTGCAAACGGACCGATGATTACGATCAATGATAAGAAACTTGTGAACCTTTCTTCTAATAATTATCTTGGACTCGCAACGGATGAACGCCTGAAAAAAGTAGCGATCGAAGCGGTGAAAGAATATGGTGTAGGGTCTGGAGCCGTTCGTACAATCAATGGTACCCTTGATCTTCATGTGAAGCTCGAAGAAAAGCTCGCGAAGTTTAAAGGAACAGAAGCAGCGATCGCTTATCAATCAGGATTCAACTGTAATATGGCTGCCATTTCAGCGGTTATGGACAAGAATGACGCCATCCTTTCTGATGAACTGAACCATGCTTCCATCATTGACGGCTGCCGTCTTTCGAAAGCAAAGATTATACGTTTTGGTCACTCAGATATGGAAGATCTTCGTGCGAAAGCTAAAGAAGCGAAGGAATCGGGTCAATACAAGAAAATCATGATCATCACTGACGGAGTATTCTCTATGGATGGAGATGTTTGTAAACTTCATGAAATCGTTGAAATTGCTGAGGAATTTGATATCATGACGTATGTAGATGACGCTCACGGTTCCGGGGTCCTTGGAAAAGGTGCAGGAACGGTTAAACACTTTGGCCTATCAGACAAAGTGGACTTCCAAATGGGTACGTTATCGAAAGCGATCGGTGTAGTTGGGGGATATGTGGCAGGAACTCAGAACCTAATCGACTGGTTAAAGGTCCGCTCACGTCCATTCTTATTCTCTACATCCTTAACTCCTGCGGATGTAACGGCTTGTACAGAAGCACTTGATCTCATCATGAACTCTACAGAGCTTCAAGATAATATGTGGGAAAACAGTCGTTATCTGAAAGAAGAGCTGACGAAGCTTGGCTTTGACATTGGAAACAGTGAGACTCCCATCACTCCGGTTATCATCGGTGAAGAGCAGTCGACCCAGGACTTCAGTAAACGCCTATATGAAGAGGGTGTATATGCCAAATCCATCGTGTTCCCAACCGTACCCAGAGGAGCAGGCCGTGTGAGAAACATGCCTTCAGCAGCGCATACGAAAGACATGCTCGATCAAGCGATTAAAGCATATGAAAAAGTCGGTAAAGAAATGGGAATTATCTAATCTCCCTTTATAAATAACGTGATAGGGTCTGGCTGTAAAAGTCAGCCCTATCTGTATGAATCATGAAATCATTCTATCACCATAGGGAAATGCAGGAGGAAAGACGATGAAAAAGATTTTAGTAACGGGTGCCTTGGGACAAATCGGTTCTGAGCTGACCAATAAACTACGTACTGTGTACGGTTCTGATAACGTCATCGCGACCGATATCCGGGAAACAGACAGCCCTGTCGTAACGGACGGTCCTTTTGAGCAATTAGACGTGACCGATGCCGGGAAAATGTTTGATATTGCCAAAACAAATAAAGTGGATACGATTATTCATCTTGCAGCTCTACTATCTGCAACGGCGGAAGCAAAACCGCTGCTTGCCTGGAATTTAAATATGGGTGGACTGGTAAATGCCCTGGAAGCAGCAAGAGAATTGGAATGTCAGTTCTTCACACCAAGTTCAATTGGAGCATTCGGACCATCGACTCCAAAGGATTCAACTCCACAAGATACCATCATGCGCCCTACTACTATGTACGGAGTAAACAAAGTGTCGGGAGAGCTTCTGTCTGATTATTACTTCACTAAATTTGGAGTGGATACAAGAGGACTGCGTTTTCCGGGTCTGATTTCGTATGAAACATTACCAGGTGGCGGGACGACTGATTATGCAGTAGAAATTTATTATGAAGCAATCAAGAATAACCAGTATACTTCATACATCGGTGAAGGAACTTATATGGATATGATGTATATGCCGGATGCACTTAATGCGATCATCGACCTAATGGAAGCGGATGGTTCAAAGCTTGAGCACCGTAATTCCTTCAATGTATCTGCCATGAGCGTAGCACCTGAGGATATTGCAAAAGCAATCCGCGTCCACCAACCGGACTTTGCGCTGGATTATAACGTAGATCCAGTCCGCCAAACCATTGCTGAAAGCTGGCCGAACGCCATCGATTCCAGCGCAGCCATGAACGAATGGGGCTTCAAAGCAGATTACGACCTAGCCAAAATGACAGCTGATATGTTAGAAAAATTAAAAACGAAGTAAACAGATTGATCCCTGAGAAGCAATAGTTTCTTAGGGATCTTATTTTATTCCTCAAAAGGAATTCAACCTCCACCTAACTTAAAAGAGATTGCTTTTTAAACGTATTTGGTTTTATTTTTTGAAAAGGAAACACACTGAGAATGATGAATCTCACAGCAGGTGCACTCCATTGTAGATAGTTTATTTTGGGAACAAACTATTTATAAAAGGGGCTTCTTTTGCTTGTCTATCATTAGGGAGTCATAATGTAAAAGCACAGAGTGGAATGTAGCGGAAGGCACTTGACTCCTGCGGGAAATAGAGGAAAGGTCGAGACCCCACAGGGCAAAGCCCGAGGAGGCTCGACTTCCTCCCCGCGGAAAGCAAGTGCCTGGAGCGGAAAGGAACGGTCCATGTTTTATTCAAACACTAAAATACGACAAAATATGACAATAATTGATAGTAAATTGGAAAGAAAATGATATACTGAAACAGAATGAATAAATGAAACAAAGCTCCTTTTAGTGGAAAAAAATGGTGATAACCTATATAAATTATGCTAAAATTCAGAAGTCTAAGGATTTTACATAAGGGGGATTCAGATGAGAGAAAAATTGAAAGTATTTGGGATACCTATAGGAATCATGCTTCTATTCATCGCTGCCTTGTTCTTTCACCAGCTGTTGTTAGTGAAGGAATTACCTCAGCCGAACTGGAGCCGTTCACTCCCATTAGACTTCACATCAAAAGAGAGACCTCAGGTGTTTCAAAACAATGGGGAACTATACCTCTCAAGTAAAGGGAAGATCCATGCGTTTACCATCAATGATGAAATGAGTGTAGCAGATGAAAGAGTCATTGATACCAAGATTACCAGAGGCTATCCATTTTGGACCGATGGCAACGAATTCATCTACTATAAAGATGGAAATTTAGTTTCGACCCAGGACAATCAGGATCAAATCCTGTCGAAAGAGATCACGGGTCTCGGAGTGAGCGCCAACCATATCTATTATTGGAGTAACGAACAACTATATGAATATAATGTGCAAGAAGGTTCATCCAGGGAAGTCTACACTTTTCCATCTGGAATTTCTGATGTGCACGTAGGAGAAAACGGAAAAGCTGTCATTCAGGTGGAACAAGATGATACTCATGATTTCGTCTACTATATGAATGAAAACCGTGAAGTCAGTGAGAAGCCATTTTTACTAGTGAATACAGCACCGAATAAAAAGGTGGATGGTTTAACCTTTAAAGTAACAGACGAGAAGCTCACCTTACTATACAATGAGAAATCACGCACACAAGGCACGCTTTCCTACAGTACATACAAGGTGCAGGTTCCATTACAGGAAGTAGGATCATCCATTTTAACCGGGAGTAAGGTTGAATTCGTCAATAAAGATACCGGAGAAAAGCTGTCGAATGCCGGTGGGGTACAGTTTGTAAACGTTGATGGGAAAGAATCCGTGGTGTTCACTTCAGAAGGACAGCGTATTGGTGATAACAGTGCGATGAGCCTGTATGCGGCTCCTTTTCAAGATCAGGGGATTCTGGAGGGCTCTCCTCTTAGTACGACCAAGCATGTCACATATTCACCTGTGCAATTAACAGACGAAGCACTGGTTTGGTTTAATTATGATGGTGGTACATATGAACTATACGGTGCATCTCAGAACGATCAAGTCGTTTCAGAAAGTACAAACTGGTCGAAAAGATCAGTGAAAGAGGCACTGAACAACGGCGTTCTCATGATGTTCAGCAGCTTGGTGACGGTATTGACATCCTTTTACTGGGTGCTTCCATCACTCTTTCTATTAATCTTATTGTATATATTCAGACCAAATGCGTTTGAAAAAGACGGGGTCAGCTGGGCTGAATATGCATCGATCATCATTTTTATGCTGATGCCGATCAGTTACACCAGCAATGCAATGAACGCATATTTTTACCAAGTGGCACCGGAGTATTTCGTGTTTCCGGGAAGCGGCTACGCACTATTATTGTTGATTAGTGTGATCACTTGGGTGATTTGGAAAATAGGGCGGGACCCTGATTGGGGATCCTTTGCAGGTGCCTTTTACTTCATGGGAATCTATATTTTGTTCTATATTACTTCAATCGGTCCATATATATTTAACTTATTTTAACCAATAAAAGTATGAGTTGGGCGGGTGGCTTAGATGATGGAGAAAATGAATCATATGATAAAACATACATTTTACAACAAGATAATGATCCTCATGGCTCTATTTGTCTTACAGTTCATCGTTTTACTCTTCATTGATAAGCCATGGAACGTAATCGCTGCCCTTCTGGTAACCATTGCAGGGGTAACGGTCCTGGCTCACTTATTAATAAAAGGGAAAACCTTTCTGGCAGAGCATCGAAAATTGCTGGAAGAAGAAAATCAGCTGTCCACCCTTCTCCATTCACTGCCGGATTTTGTGTGCTTTAAGGATGGACAGGGCCGCTGGTTAAAGGTCAATCAATTTGGCAGAAAACTGTATAACCTTGAACGCATTGATTATGTAGGGAAGACTGACAGGGAATTAGGAGAGCTGGTTCCCTTTTTTAAAGACGCCTTCGACTACTGTGTTGACTCCGATGAACAATCTTGGAAAGCTGGAAAGGTGACGAGATGCGAAGAAGGATTCTACCTTCCGAACGGTGAATACAAAACCTTTGATGTCATAAAAGTCCCGTTATTTCATTCGAATCAGACAAGAAAAGGATTAGTCATCATCGGCCGGGATATCTCTCAGCAGAAAATAGCTGAAGAAATGCTATTAAGAAAAGAGAAATTATCGGTGGTCGGGGAGCTTGCGGCGGGAATCGCCCATGAGATCCGTAATCCCCTCACGAGCATCAAGGGCTTCATTCAGCTGCTTGAAGAGAATGAGCATGTATCCGAAAATTATCTCAACGTCATGTCCTCCGAGATGGATCGAATCAACCAAATTGTAGGAGAGCTACTCATTTTATCAAAACCTCAAATGAGGGAATACCAGATCTTTGATATGAATGAGGTGTTACACTATGTGATCAAGGTAATGGAGCATGAAGCAATCCTCAAAGGGATCACATTAAATGTTCAAGTACCATCATCCTCCATTCACGTATTTGGAGATAAGAATCAATGCGTACAGGTCTTTATTAATATTATAAAAAATGCAATCGAATCGATGGACGAAGGAGAAATCCGCGTCAACTGGAACGTTCTGAACGAAAAGTTCATCATCTCCATTCAAGATCAAGGAGTGGGAATTCCGCCTGATCGATTAAAGAGACTGGGAGAGCCGTTCTTCACCTTGAAAGAAAAAGGGATGGGACTCGGGCTGACCATTAGTCAAAAGATCATTGAAGACCATAAAGGGTCTATACTCATTGAATCAGAAGTAAACAAGGGAACAAAAGTAGAAGTAACTCTACCGGTAAAACACAAATAAACTCCAAGGCTGCCTCATTGCGATGCAGCCTTTACCTATGTAAAAGGAAAACTTTGGAAGATTTATAGGAACCTTAGCTTGGAGCGGTTGAGGGGCTAGATAAAAAAGGGTTAATGAACAAGAATGTCCATGAATAAGATGAAAGGAGCGTTTATGCAGGTTTCTCTAAATAGAAGCCATAAAGGAGATGTGAATTCATGTCAAAACCAACCGTCCTCCATTCCTTTCATCCATTAGGTCAGTTAGAACAATTCCGGAAGGATCCACTCCTGTTTTTAGAAAAGATTTCAGGGAAAGACGATGAGAAAGTTCAATTTCGTTTTGCCAATCGAATCGTTCATTTACTCATGAGCCCTGTACTGGTGAAAGAGGTACTCGTCACCCAGTCAGATTCCTTTCAAAAATCAAAGCAGTTCAGAGAACTGTCCCTGTTGATTGGAGAAGGACTTGTGACGAGCGAGTCGCCGCTACATACAAAACAGAGAAAAACGATCCAACCTTATTTTACCCCGCGTCATATTCAGCAGTATATGACTGAAATGATCGAGTCTGCTTCTTCCATGATGGATGGCTGGGAGATAAACTGCTCCAGGGATATCTCCAAGGATATGATGGAGGTTACCCTGGCGGTCATTACGAAAACCATGTTTAATATGGATGTTAAAGAAGGTCATCAGAAAGTTGGTGTTCACCTTGAAACCATTATGGAGACCGCTACAAAACGGATTCGGTCATTTCTTAAGCCTCCACTATCCTGGCCGACTGCCGAGGTGAAGCAATATAAGACGTCCACTCAAGAATTAAAGCGGGTCGTGGAGGAGATCATCCATCAAAAAGAGTATCATCAGGATGAGAAAGAGGATTTGCTTCACGCCTTACTTCATGCCCGGGATGAGGAAGGCAATGGTATGTCAAGAAACCAACTGATGGACGAAGTGATGACCATCTTTGTGGCTGGCCATGAAACGACAGCGAATCTCCTTTCCTGGTTCTTCTATGTACTTGAATGCGATAAGGAAGTAAAAAGAAAAGTTTATGAAGAAGTCGATAGAGTAGTAGGGAGCAAAGAATTAAGTAGTGGGGATCTTTCACACCTCCATTATACGCGGCAAGCCCTTCAGGAAACGCTACGCTTATATCCTCCCGTTTGGATGTTTGGGAGAATCGCAGTTAAAGACGTTATGATAGGGGATCACCTTATTAAAGAAGGTGAGAATATCCTTGTGTCACCTTATCTGATGCACCGGAATGAAAAGTATTTCCCCTATCCTTTAACATTTGACCCTGAGAGGTTTCCAGAGGCCAATTCGAAAAAGATTGAGCCATATGCCTACTTTCCATTTGGAGGAGGACCAAGAGTCTGTATCGGCAATCATTTTGCCTTACAAGAAGCATTGATCATTGCTGCTTTATACATGCAGCGCTTCACATTCGAGATGCCCATTAGTCAGAAAGTGGAGTGTCATCCTTTAATTACGTTAAGGCCAAAAGGTGGATTAACTATGAAGATTGGAAAAAGGGATAACCGCTTGTAAGTAAAGCCTGTTTTCTAAAAGGTGGTGTTTTTGTGCTCCTTTGTAGATAGTTTTTTGGGGGGAATAAATGCTCAACATATCTACAATGGGAGCTTTTTTTGTGTTTGTCTTTCCTTAATTTATAGTCAAAATGGATGTAGAAGCACAGAGTGGATTGTAGCGGAAGGCAATTGACTCCTGCGGGAAATAGAGGAAAGGTCGAGACCCCACAGGGCAAAGCCCGAGGAGGCTTGACTTCCTCCCCGCGGAAAGGAACGGTCAACGTTTTGTTCACTGGTCAAAGAAATAAAACATACTAAGATTAGTGGGTAAAGTCATCGACGGATGTCTTTACCCACTATTTTTCTTTTTAGAGTTATAGTGAGAAGTGAAAGAAAGCTCGACCAAAGCCTCAAGGATTTCGAATCCGTATCA